>Ga0070745_1000930_pt1 | contig 16555 bp, 11 predicted proteins | sample VirMetDEL_Mar_4_FD_77438 | JGI IMG/M metagenome (GOLD analysis project Ga0070745, IMG submission 77438) | Aqueous microbial communities from the Delaware River and Bay under freshwater to marine salinity gradient to study organic matter... | ecosystem: Environmental > Aquatic > Marine > Coastal ...
ACAAGCACATAAAATATATATTTTATGTGCTTGTCTATTGGCAATTCATTTACCCATAAATCGGGACAGGGACTTTATGAGTTCTATATTGTCGCAAAAATTATATTCTAAGGGGAGTGGGGGGTGGAGAGTATAACTCAATTATATAAACTCTATCTATTCATTGGATTTTTTTTGATACACATTGTTTTTTGTCATCTAACCCTACATCCCTATACTCTACTGATACTTGTTCGCACACTGACGGCACAACATATCTCCCCACACATCTATCAGGGTCTTGGTGCTACAATTCTTCTGGCAGTATTGGCACTGGGTAGTGATAAACCCACGCCTGGCAATCTGTCCCTGACGCTGTGCCTCTGCCTTCTTCTTGACCTCTGCCTTCATCTTTGCCTGGGATGCTTGGCGGTAATCATCCAATGCCCAAGCGGGAATACCCCTCGGTTCATCAGTGAAATCATCCACAACATCAACCCGACCAATCTTCTTGGCAATCTGCTCGCTACAGATGCGTGCCCGCTCTTTGCCATCCAGGGACTTGATTACCCCTTCCAATACCCTCAACTCTGCTATGCGTTCATCCCGCTGGGAAATCTCTGCCTTCAGTGTCGCAATCTTCTTGTCCTTGGGTGCCTGCTCCCGCTTGATGCGTTCCAGGGTCTTGCGTGCGTTGGATGCCGTCTGCCTAATCTCTGCTTTCTCCTGTTCATTTGCCTTCTGTATCAACTTCACATATTCTTCGCTCTTCTTCATCTTCGCTTCTGTATTCCTCACAATATTCTCTGCCTGCTTCGCCAAGTCATCTGCCCTCCGCATTTGCTCCTCTGCCTTCTTGTCGCTGACCAGTGTTGGCACTCCCTGCTGTTTCGCTATCATCTTGATATACTTAGTCAGCATCTCCTGCTGTGCCACCAGAGTGTGCCTGTCCTGCTCACACCACATCATCTGCCTTTTATCACCGCAGATTGGTCCAACTGGATGCTTGTTAAATGCCACCCGTATCACCGATGTATCCGCGTCAAAGGGTTTGGTTCTGGGATACTTAAACGGGTCAGCAGTCTCCTCTGTGATTTCCAAATCACATATCCCCTCTGCCATATTCATCCGTGATGGCAGAACATATCCCTGATTACACATATCACAGCACCGATACCTGGAGGAATACAGCGGAGCGGGATTGTGCCCATAATCGCCCTCGGGAAGAGCATTCTTACAGATACGGCAGACCTTTGGGTCTTCCTCTGTGCGGAACTGGACTGAGACTACTGAGGTGGCGTTGGCATAGTCCAGGTTATCCTGCCACGCCCTCAACTCCTCTGGAGAGTAGGTGTCTTCTGCCCTCCAGAGATAGTCCTGGCACTTCAGGTAGGCAGAGAACCAAGTGTTCAGTTCATCCTGCTCTGCGTCCGTCCAGTCCGTGATGTGCCTGAGGCAGATGGTGAATTGCTGGTCCCAGGGGTTGATGGGACTTCCAGAGATGGGATTTCCGCTTGTGCCAATCATCTCCGCCTCTCGGTTGGTCAGGGTAGTCCAACCATACTCAATATACATCTTCCCCCTGCCCTTGTCGTCCTTCTCAAAGAGTTCGGGTTTCCGCTGGTATCCGCCAAGGTCGTTCTCCCAGACTTCGCTGATGTTGCCCATCGCCTCCATATCGCCGAGTTGTGCCGTCGTCTTGTCCTTCCACCAGTGGGTGTTGATGGGTTTGTATCCGTGCTTCTTGACCATCCAGAGGTCCAGGGTCTTGGTCCAGACCTGGATGGAGAAGTCGCACTTGCCGTTGGTCAGGTAGGTGAGATGGACCATACTTACTTGGTAGTTCCTGCTGGCAAATGAAAGACCTGAGACCTGGGTTAGTAGTGGGTGAGTGGGTTGCGTAAGTGAGTAAGGTTGCCTGTCTCTGTTTCCAGTAGCACAAGCGGTGTTCTAATGGGTAAAGGAGCAAAAATCAAGGCGGTTCCAAGATTTTCACAAAATCGTAAAAAAACTATCTATTAATACAGGGAGCGAGGGATAGACCTATAACAATAAAAATAAATCTTTGATATTCTAAAATAAAAATAAATTATAGAGTTTATATTTTTGCTACCAACCCTCCATCCCTCAATCCCCTCACTTTATGGCAATATAATTAGGGTCAGTGCGGTCAATGATATGCTCTTCAGGTTCTGCCTCTTCCTCTTCATCTGTTTCACTGGCACTATCTTCTACCGCCACATAATCTGGGTCTTCTGCGTGCTCGGTAATATATTTCTTTACATCTAATAATTGATTACGGGAACGCTGGTCTTTCGGTGAAATATCATCAATGAGGGAAATAATAGTCAGGATTTCTTCTACACTCAACATTTATACTTTCTTTGAGATTATATTTTTAATTTGCCTTTTTGGATTAATTCCGCCCCAATATTATAATTTCCAGTATTATTCTTTTTAATCATATAAATAACTGCTGTATCGTCTTCTATTCGTGCCAAGGACATATCAGGATTATGAATACTGGTAGTAATACTACTAATAGTAGTAGGTTTGGTTATTGTAAATGCCATCTTTGTATCTGTCTGGAAATAATAATCCCCGAACCCATTTTCCTTATTAACAACTCCCACAATGGGTAAGCATTGACCAGTTGTATATCCCTGGGAATTATCTGCCCCTAAACCATAATACTTGGTATCTTGGACTATATCACTCTTAATTAAATAATAAGCATTCGTCATTTTCACTGGTAATCTGTCAGCACTTATTCTTACACTCCTTTGACTTTCTGTAATTGCTGGAATACTTGGTATAACTAAATTACCATATTCGGTAGTTGTGCTCTCAAAGAATGGGAAATTAATTGCTGGTAATTGATTATTATAATATTCAGCACCATAGGCATTTCTTGGATAAGTTGGCACATCACCTGCCGTAATATCAGCATTGGTAGTTATTGCCCCTATATTCTCTACATTTACCAAGTTATTAATACGGGTCTGCCTTGATAAGGTTGTCTGGTTATGGAATTGCTCATAACTAAATCCCAATAAACCCCATAAAGACCCATTCCAATCATCTTGGGAAATACCGAAATCCTCTATGAATATCCCTGACATAGCATCATAAATAGCATAGGGCGTTAAATTATCATTAAAATTACTTATCTCAACCTTACCATCTCCCACATTATCCGTTTCAGTAGATACAATAGGGCGGTATGGGACCATATCTGGGCAGAAGGTATCTCCCGACAATCTCTTATTGACCCTATACACTTGGTCGCTCGCATCGGGGTTAATAGGGTTTGATGGACTACTTCCACTCTTAAATGAATTACCAATATATTCTGGAGTATGTAATTGTTGAAGATAAAACTTGCCTTTCTGTTCTACACCCAATTCTACTTGATTTGCCCCAATGTATGTATCTTTAATATAAGGGTAAATATTACACCATCTCTGGTCTTTCTCTGTTTCATTATTATCCTTTGTCATAAGCATTGTCTTACCATCATAAGTAGCATTTAACATACCAGTATATAACATACAACAAGATGTCCCATAAGCATTAAAATGTAAATCCCATCCAATTCGTATTGGATAAACTATATTCGCATTACCAGGGAATAAATAATCTCCCATCTTTATCTCTTGTGCTGTAAATCCTATGTAATTCTGCCCTCCATCTGGCACTTTACGGAAAATACCATATGCTGGTGTGCCATTCGCTGATAGATTATCACTATACTCTACATCCTTAAACTGGGGTTTATAATCAAAGAATATGGGAGTTGATTGCCCTGTTTCATTTGTATATAAGTCGTCTCCCAGTTTATTTCCCTCTCGGTTCTCTAAATTAATGTGTAAAAATCTACTATTATTTACATTCCGTATGTTCTTTACTCCATTTACAATATCATAGTCAAAATCAAATAATTCTGGGTGAAGACCCTGGGCATCAAATAGTTTCTTGTATTTCATTACATTATCCCTTGTCCAGAGTTCAGTAAGCACTATCACAGCACCATTCACTCCCTGAGCATTTGCCTTGGTAATTCCGTGGTTAGGGTGGAGGCGGGGGTAAGTTCTCTCATCACAACTGGCAGTTCCTGTGCCAGGATATGAAATCTGGGAATGATAGATTGCTCTACCAGCATCCCACAATTCTGGGCGTTTAACTCCTATGAAATGATATGCCGACTGATAATCAATCATATTTTGATTGTCAATCTCATCATTCTCTCCCTCGTATGTAGAGAAGAGGGTATGGGCGTTCTCCCCGAAACTATAATGTGTAGCACTATGAAAAGGTTTATAACATTCACTTTCTTGCTTTGTGCTTATCTCTACTGGGTCATCTCCGTCATCTAATAATTCTGCCTTAATTGGTATTTGATTTTTAGTCTTGTTTAATTGGTCTGTAAATTGCTCTGCTATTCCTTCTGGTGTATTATATCCCTCATCAATCTTCACATCTTTAATTTCATAATACCTTATCCATTCACTATTTAATGCTACATCATAGTCTCCGTAGAAGAAATTATCACAAGGCAGTTTATCCTCCACTTCCTCCGCTGTGCGTTCATCACCCGTCAATACTTCTCCCTTGGATAATGCGGTATTATTTGCCCCTTTCGTCCAATAGGTAGTTTGTTTAATATAAATAGTCATTCTACTATTATCTTGCCGATACTTATATCCAACGCCATTTTCTCCCTTCTTCATCTCATTTCTCAGTGTAGCATCTACTGGATATGCTCCTACACCCGCATCAGTGGGAATATCAAAATGACTATAAAATTGTATATCTGCCTTACACATATTTTGAGGAGACAATAAGGGACGGCATCTACCAGTAAAATAACAATCTGGTCCAACTCCTTTCCCAGTAGTAAGTGCCAAATCAGGTGTTCCTACATTAACAACATATATATGTCTATTCTTGTATCTTACTGCTTCTGTATTATCTTCTTCAGCATTATCCAAGTATGTGGTTTGCCTCTCTTCTGGTCCCCAGGCAGTTCTTAACTGCCAATCTGCCTGTCTAAATATTCTGGCATTTCCATCATATGCCGTATATAAATTATACCAATAATCTTTATCAAGGGGAAGTGTCTTGGGTTCTGGTTTGCCAGTTGCTGGGTAATCAGGTCCTGAAAACTTATTGGTATATGGGTCATAATTCCATATCCCGTAAGTCTCACTCCTTTTATCGTGGGTCTCATCTCCTCCATATCCGTGAGGACCAGGTGTAGGTCTGGTAGGATTTGGTGCGTCAAATCTCCTTGGCAAATGAATATACCCTTCGCCATTCAGGGTCTTATAATAACTAATACTGAAATGTGCTTCATTGTCTTTCACTTCATATTCCTTTTCCCTATTAAATGATGTAGTCTGCTGAACTCCCAATCCATTCTCTTGATAATACAGGCAATCGTGCCTTCCATATCCTGCCCTGACATCTGGACCATCCCAAGAGTTATTAATACTCTGTATTGTTGTTCTATCTACATCTTCGTCCAAGTCAGTTAATCTACACTGGATAATATCAGTATATTTCACCTTGTATTTCTTGGCATCTTTCGGTATTTTACCTGTTAATTCTATGTTGTCTTCATTTCCCCTTTCATTGACATAGGCAGAATGAACTGATACACTATCTCCTGGGTTTAATTTAATACCCCCTCCTTGCTTACAGGTAAATATAGCGGGTTCATTAATACCATTTCCTGTCTTATACTCTTCACACCCCTTTCTATTACAATCTACCAGTATTGTATCAACATATGAAGTCATTTATATATTAATACAATAAAAAAATAAAGTTAAATAAAATTAGATATTGCTTACGCATAATAACACTGGAAATACCCATTGGAAAGTGTGGCAGTTCTAACTACCTCCATATAGACACGCTGGACATATCCAGGAGATGTGAAATCATCCGTTCCATCATTACGGGTAATCTTAGTTGGCAATTCATCTACCTTAAAATAAAGTTCTATGCCACGACTATTAATACGCTGGTTCTTGTTGAGGCGTGCTCCTGACCAAAAGAACTTGCTGACAAGATTAGAATGTCCCTTACGGGTCGCAAAATCTCCGCTATCAGCACCATTTCCACCCTGAACCCAACCAACTGCCGTTCGGGTTGTTGTCATATCTCCCTCGCCACAATACTCCTCACGATTAACAAACGGAACAAGACCCTCCGTATTCTGGACATTATAGAAATGTCTGGCACTATTATCTACATCAATAGGGTAAAGGAAGTTATCATTGTATTTAATATTAAATGTAGCAGTTCCATTCTTATCAGTTGCTGGTGTTTCAGTATAGGTTCTCTTTGGACCCTGGGCATAATAATTATTGAGTAGATATTCACTCTCTTGGAACTCATCCTGAATACCCCAGAATAATTTACTTACAATTCTACCTGCTCCACCAATATTTCTTATTGCCTGGGATTTTATAGAACCCGCATCTACACTATATTTTGATAGTTGATAATCTACATAGGTAAATGACATATTGGCATTTGATTGAGCATATGCCTCCATCATCTCCTGTGGGAAATAAAGATAATCAGCAATAAGACGGGTCTTGGCAGTATCAATCTCTGCTACTGGTAAAGCACTGGTGGAAATATCACTTAGTGTAATCTGGGTAATTCTACGGGACGCATCACTATCTTTATTTGACCCTGCCTTGGAAAAGGTAAGTTCTAATGATACCTGCTCTTTAATCATATATAATGGCAATTGGTTCATCTTTAGGAAAGGGCAGAGTTCGCTTAATGACATCTGGAAAAGTGGGGTATCGTCATCTCTATCGCTCAATGCTACTGAATTACCCTTCTCAAACTTCCTCTGGGAAAGGTTCATCCAATCAAGTTCATTTAACATCATATTCGCATCAAGTTTAGCATCTCCAGTAGAATGCCTGTAATCATTGTAGTCTCTACCCCAATCAAGTTGGACATTTGCCGAAAGGGTATTGCTTTCCCCCCCACCTTGTGCTGGACCAACATTACCTCTACCATCTTCATAATGTGGTGCGTGGCATATTAATCTACCATTCTGGTATAGTTCTCGCTCCTTATTATTCTCATTTGCCACAAACATAGACTTGTAGGCATACCAATGGGCAAAATCTTCTATCTCACAAATGGTCTTTGTTCCCATCTTGAGTGCTACACGCTCTATGAGAGAATATACACCAACACCCACTGGGAAAATAGCACCACTGGCAAGATTTTTTAATCCAATCTCAATCTTGGAATGGGAATGTAAAATACCCTTATTCTGGAAAACAAACCGACAGAACTTATCACTATGAACCACTGGTTCTAATACTGCCGTTTCTACATCCTGTGCTGTATTACTTGGAACTGCTCCAATCTTTAAAAGGTCGGGGATTTGACTTGCCTGAACACTCATATTTATACTTTAGAATATTTATTTATTTTAGGGTAATTATTTACCAAAATATAAAAGACTGAGGGGAGTAAGGGATAGAGGGGTTTATTACAAAATAATAAATCCATCTTAAAAAATTATATTAAAATATCAAAGTTATATTTTTATTGTCATAGGTCTATCCCCTGCTCCCTTGTCTAACTCTCTCTGTATTCTATTACACTTTAGACATAATACTTTACGGATAGCACCTGTCTTATGGCAATGGTCAAGGTGTTTATGCTTTACAGGTAATTCACTAAAATCTACCTTACATTCTTCACAATGGGTAGTATCTGTATATCTCTGGTAAATAATCATCCAGTTCTCATCAGTAATCATACCTTGTTGTTTCCACCACCTAATCTTATTCTTCCAAGGGCACTCAATTGCCATTCTGGCATTATATTCTTTCATATATGCTTTCTGCTTCTCTTTATTTGCTTCCTTGTATTTCTTTTGATATTCTGGGTCTGTATATCTTCCAGGCATATTCTTATATATTCTTTGTATATTCTTTGTAATATAACTTTAAATTAGTTTAATACTTGGATACCCCCAGGACCGAAGACCAGCGTGTTTTTGGCGTGAACGAACATATATACTCCGTGAGGATAATTGGTAGTGAGACCGAGATTGATATTTACACCGAAACTTTCAGTGGAAAATGATATGCCTTGATTAGAAATATGGTCAAATCCTACTCCCATAGTAAAGCAATCGCCTCCGTCTTTATTGGCATTATTAGTGCCCTCTGGTGCCGACCCAGGTGAAGCACCTGCCCAAGATGACCCACCACCCGATACAAATGCTTCAGCAGGACGATTTTTAAGGCGGGAATTAGTTGTAGAATTAATCATCCGCTTGCTACTCATAAACCCTTTAATCGCATCAATTCCTCCACGGACAAATTGAGGGTCAAAAAGTTCTTGTGCCTTAGTTTCCTTCTGTTCTAAATCAAGATTATACATATATGGGTATTTCTGTCCCCCACGGGTATAGACTACCTGGAAAATATCTGCCTTACTACCACCTGTATTCTGGATTGGCATAGTTGCCATTCCATTGTAGTTCCAATCATTAATCATCTTACTTGGAATAAAGTTCATAAATATACCAAGAACACGAGATAGACCAAGATTAAAGTTAATAATAGCATTAGTAGAATTAATACTTGTGAAATAACTGGAAATACTATTATACTCAAAGGTAGATGTTTGACCAGGAGGTCTTACATCTTCTACTGCCTCGGCAGTCATATGAATATCAGTTAGTTCATAGTAAGAGCGGTCAAGATTGGATGTCTGGGCACTTCCTTGTCGGTCAAATAATACATTGTTATCAGGAGCAAGGTGGATTTCTATTAATAAACCACCTACTCCACCATTACCAGAAAGTGGAATACCCTGGGTTCCGTTAAATAAACCGCAGGGTAAATGAAGGGCAAATGAATTGCCAGATTTTATCTGTCCCTGCTTATCAATAATAGTCTTCTTTGAGGTTTCATACGAAGGGCAAATAAGTGCCGACTGGGTCAAATGGGATAATCCATCCTCAAGGGAAGTTGTGGTTGGTATATAACTTGCCATCATACGATTGTAATTCTTAATATGTTCTATGACCTGATGTGTTGCCTGTGATTTAATGACTAACTGGTCAATACAAGAATACATACCAATACGACTATCCCAAGCAAGAGCATCAGTCTTTACTGGGGTAATAGTTCCATTGTCATCCGTCCAGAAGTTGATTTTACCTACAAGGCGGATACTATTGCCAAGTAGTAGTCTATCTTGTTCTCCTACAATAAATTGGATAACTGGATTACCAGATTTAAAAGATATCTTACCAGAACTTAATACATTACTGGGTGTAATGTGAAGATTAACATTTCCTCCGTTGCTCATATTTATACTCTATAATATTTAATTATTATAGGGTAATAATTTACCAAAAAATAAAATTAGTGAAGAGTATGGCAACGCCAACCAAGGGGTGGGGGATTGAGGTATCTATAACAAAATAAGAAGTTGATTTTAAAACTAATATTCTAAATATTGAGTTTGTATTTTTGTTGTTATAGGTCTATCCCCTCATCCCTTATACTTGTAAGGCAATTTGGTCTCCCCTGACCTCTATACGCCTGATATGGGAAACAAAGTTCATCCACAACTTATTCTTCTTGGGTTCTCTTAAGGATTGATAATTTACCTGAAGGTTAAAATCACGCCCACGACAATCATATACTCCATCCTGTAAAGCAAGTGCCCGTCCAATACAGCAATTCTGCCTGAACTTACGGAAAGAAAGAGGTTCTATATTACCCATAGCAAGTGCCTTTTCTAACTCAATGAGAGGTTGCTGTGAAATACCCAGACGACCACTAATTCTGGCAGTTTCTACCTTTCTACTGGGATTTAATTTACCATCATAAAACCACTGGTAATCAGTGAGTTCATCCCAAATACCAGTGAGACCAGTTCTTACTGATAGATTATAGCAGTCATTACTATCAATATCTTCTACATATGTGCCAAGGTCTGGCATATCAGCAAATGGATAGGTTGGGTCATTAGTAGCACCTGGGAAATTAAGACCTTGTGTATTTTTCATACCTGTAATCATTTCCCTGTTGGTATAAACACTGGCATCGGTAGGGATGGAAAGAATGGATTTCGCCCTGCTTTGAGAAAGCGGTAAGCGGATATTGGCAACCCTATCTCCCGCCAGTTGTGAGTATTTATAATTGGTAAAACTGGTAAAATCATAATTCATTGTGCCTCCTCCCTTCATCATTCCCATTAGTTTCTGGGTATATCCAGCGGGCATATCAATCTGCCTTACTACCATCTGGACATTGGAAAGTGTGTAGTCTCCCTTAAAATCTGCCCCAGTATTTGCTTGACCCGTAGTGGCACTCTGGTCCCGAACAGAAGCATCTACAATCATCCACCCTCCTGCGTTATTTACAATATTAGCACTTTCATTGGTAATAGTCTCTGTAAGTGTAATCTTAATAAGTCCATATCTCCCACCTTCGGTAGTTGCTGTGCCATCACCAGCAATTAATTCCATCTGGTCAATAATCATATCTTCATCTGTATGGAGGAATAATACTGACCCTGGTTTCTCATACCACTCTAAACCACTTGTGCTATCTCGCTCACCAGCACATCTGGCAAGGGCAATCTTCTGCCCTGGAACAAATGGCACATTATCAAGAGAAGTCATATTATTATCCCTTGCTACATAGAGGACATCGGTAGTTCCACCAGCAGACCAATACCCACCAACAGCAGATATTTCACTATCCTTTCCAGTAGTAGTATGGAAACGGCAACCAAGTGCCCCACGGCGGGCGGGGTTCATTGTGTCTGGGATACGAAGAACTCTGCCAGCACTCTCTAAAATAATCTCAATCCTTAACCCTTCAGTAAGAAGAGCAGGGAATACCTTAGAATTACTGAAAATACCAGTGTGAAGAGGTAAGAGACACTTTACCTTATTAAAATTACCATCGGTATCAGTTGTCCAAGTAGTATTTGCCCTGGTTGGCACAGCAATTGCGTCTCCGTCAGCATTTCTTAATAGATTGGTATAAGGTTGGGATTTGTGGTTATTCATTTCCGTCTTGGTAGTTCCACAAGTTCCACGATTATCTGGGTCATAAGTAAGTGCCCCTTCAGTCATTGCCCGCTTATTACGGAGGACATCATTGCTCTCAAAATCATACTTTAATGCCACTAAAGTATTGTAATTCTGTATTTCTTCTAACAGGACTGCCCCAGCACCACCAGAATGAATACGGATATCCCTGATTAATGATTGCCCACCAGTTTCAGCATCCAGAGTAAGTCTTACTGGGTCTTGAGTAGCAACTCCATTCTGGCACTTAATCTGGACATCAAACTCTAAATAACATTCCCTTGGTTGGAAATAGGCAATTGTAGGAGGGATATGAAAGTTAATCTTCTGGGAAGATTTGTATTCTAATCCGTGTTCGGCAAATATTGATACATTTGTCTGTCTCACTGGGATTTTATCATCTACGCTCCAAAAACTCATTTTATAATATATGTATTATTTTAATATGAATGTATTTATTTTAATTATTTTACCTTAAATTAATAACTTCTTGACTGGGTAGATGATGTGGCAACTTGACCTGCCGACCCTTGACTGACTACATTAGATGTTCCTTGTTCCATATTACTCTGCTCTGTAGTCTTTGCCTTATCTTTCGCTGATTTAGTATCTGCTAAATCAGCACCAATTGCTAACCCACCACTGATTAAATCTGCCGCCCCAGCAACTGGTGCTAAAATTGGGACAGCAAGTGCCATAGCATCAAGACCCCCAGCGACCAAGGATGCTTTATCAGCAGTCTTGGAAATACCTGAAGCATCTTTATCTCCCCCGAATGAACCAGCAGAAATATCTTCTAAAGCGTCAAACCCAGCACCAGCAATTCCAGTGAATGCTCCTATACCTTTTGCCAATCCAGCAATTTGTTTATCAGGTAAATCAGTTATAGTCTGTAATCCCTTCTGGATAATACTACTCTTAAATCCAAGGTCTTCTCCAGCAGGTGCCAATGACCTTTCAGCATCTTGACCCAATTGACCCAAAGACAGGGGGAAGGCACCCTGTCTTAAAGAAGTTGTGGCAGTTGTGCCAATTCCAAATGCGTCTTTACCCGCCTGAACTGCTCCTTTAAGATTTTCGGCAATTTGACCTGGTTGGGATTTTAAATAATTACCCACTCCCATATTAAATGCCTTCTTTGCTTCTTGACCAACAGCAACAGCAGTCTGGATACCTGAGAGTGCTTCACTCCCTTCATCTGCCGTCTTCTGCTTTACTCCAACCGCATCAGTCTTATTATTAATAGCATTAATAGTTTGATTATAATTATTTATGACACTCCTATTATGTTCCCGTGTTTCACGGGCATTTGATAGTCCCTCGCTGATTAAATTGTTTGTCTGCTCAATTGCTGAACTTTGCCCCCAATCACTCATTTTATACTATACATATGATTTATTTTTTGATTGATTTTTTTTCTGCTTCTTTCTTCATCTCACTCTTTGGCATACCTAAGGTTGCCTTCGGCATATCAATTGCCCCTTCTGGTGCTTCTACTTCTCTGTGCTGACCGCCTTGTGCTATTACCTTCTCAAAATTGTGATATGCCAGAGGTGGATTTGATTGTAAATCTAAATATAAGAAATCATATTTCTCAGGTGTTGCCATATAGTATATCTTTAAAAAGTTATCATACCCTCCAAACTGGTCTCCTATCTCTTCCGCAATTTTGCCCAATTCCTTGGTATTGGGAAATGGACTACCAATTATCATATTTGTGGCATTTGAGCGAATAACTGGAGAAACTGACCTATAATTCTGGGAACTCATTAGCAGTAATTTAATACCATAATGCCTGAACCTTGATGCCAAATGATTTACATTTGCTTCTCTTCTTATTGTGCCAAGGATATCATCTAAAATCACAGCAACTTCTGGTCTCTCTTCTATATTCCCATCATTGGCATATGCTTCTTGCTTGGCAATTAAATCAGTAATAATCTGGTCATTATATCCGTCATAGCAATCAAATGCCTTTTTTAGAAATCTGGATGTCTTATCATTGTAAATGGTAGGTGAAATACACATTACTTCATCAAAATAATCCTGACCATAAAAATGGGAGTTTAATAGCAGGTTAGAAATGATGGTAGATTTACCAGTGCGGATAGGGGAAATCATTAGCAGTAATGCTGGTGGTTGTGGCAAATGCGGATGTAATGGTTTAATCTTTTCCTGTGGCGGGTCTTGGACTTTAAGGATTTTAGGGAATGCTTCTTGGAAAGCGTCATCTTCTTGTATGCTCATTATATACCTTATGGGAATATAATAAACTCAAATAGAAAAAAATAGAAAATATAGAGGTCTATAATAGTGCCTCAAAAGGGGAGTGGGGGATAGAGGGGTCTATAGCAAAAAAGAATGAGTAAATCAAAAAATAATTTTAGAAACTCCAGTAATTATTTTAAGGGTTATAGGTCTATCCCTCAATCCTCATTTTGTTATAGACCCTATATCTATGGATATTTACTGAAAACATACGCCCCATCCATCATCATCTATAGGTCTATTAACTGCTCTACTTACTGCCTGAAATGCCTTCTGTTCCTGTGCTTCTTTTGCCTGTTGTGCTTTCTTCTTCTGCTTTCTATCTTTCCTGATTGTATCATATCCATATATAGCATCCATTTGTAGTTGGCGTAATTGCTGTGGAGTGAGAGAATAGAGCATACTATCCTGCTCTGGTTTAGGTGCTGGCATACCAGAGGTCGCCTTCGGCATATCATATTCCTCATCACTATATTCATCTTCTATTTGCTGTTCATATACCTTCTTGGCAGATTTTACTGGCACTTTATTTCCCTGTTGTTTCGCTTTTTTTGCCTCTAATGCTTTTACTCTAATTTTAGCAAGGTGTTCTCTTTGTTTCTCACTGATTTCCCGCTTCTTACGCTTTGGTGGTGCTTGGTCGGTAGCATCTTTAAACACTTCATTATCAGGCACAATTTCCTTAATCTTCATTTCTACCTTGGCATCATCATCATCTGCCTTTTCTGGCATTTCATTTACCCCTTTACTTGGAGGTAATGGGTCTTCTGGTTGTTCGTTTGGCGGTGGAACATTTGGCATATTAATATCAATTTCTGCGTCGCTCATATTTATATATAGAAGAAATAGAAAAATATAGAACTTAAAATTGTCTATTTTTTCTATTTAGGGCACTGCCCGTTGCTTCGCTTAGAACCTTGCTTTTCTAAAATGTAGCACAATGGTTGTTGTTCCTGTCAAATCCTTACACAAGGTTTCATCAGTATTACATATATCTAACTTAATCTCATTGATATTCATTTCCTCGGTATTCCGTAATGACAGGTATGTCTTTTCAGCAGGTTCATAAAATAAATTACCAAATTGCTGTCCTGAATTACTAAATCGTGGGATATGGTATAATATCTTAGATGGCAATTGCTTTGCCATATTTAAGGATTGATGGGTCAATGTATTACACCTTACAAATGCTGTCCCAGAAGATAATACTGGTGCTTTGGTAGTATATAGTATCCAACCTGCTGACGGAGGGTCAGTAGATGTAGTCAAGTCCTGTCGCTTGTTTAATCCTTGTTTGGTATTTAATACTGCGGTTTGACCTGGAAATCCTAAAATTACAGATGAATTACCTTTTACTGAAGAATATACATAGTCATCAATATCATCATATCCCGTATCAGTATGACTTTGTGGTAGAATAGCAAGTAGATGTGCTGGACTTTCTAAATGAGTATCAAGTTCATAGGGAGTATATCCAGGTAAATCCCTAATACCATTTACCATCAGTCCAAAGTCCATTTCCCTAATAACTTTAATATCATCTATTGTGCCATAGAACCTATTGTCAGTAGTTGGGTCCCATTCTCTTGCCCAGAATGCGGTTCCTGGGTCATCATTTGTAGGGTAAATACCACTACCCGCTCTGCCTCCCCACTTGGTAATTGTAATATAATCATCTTCATTTATTAATCCTATCTTTGGATATAAGTTCCATTGGTTCATATTTAGCGGTTTAAAAGAAGTTGGCACTTTAATTGCCGTTCCATCTGGATATGTGCCAGCACCTGCTTCTGGGTCAGCAAGTCCCTGTGATGATGCTGTCCTTACAACATTAAACCAAGTGCCAGATTGGTCATTCTTATTTGTTCCAAGCACCTGTAATTTAATATCTTGACCTTTAATGACCATTCGTAATTTATGGTATTTATAAGTGCCTGTAGTAATATTGGGAGTTCCTTGGCAATTATCTTCATCTAATTTAGTATTAAGACCAGTATGCCCAGTCACCCCGAAATACCTTACTTCTACCATTTGATATGACCCGTAGTTAATTCCATTATCTTTACTTCTCTTGGTATTTGTTTCCTCATCAACAATTGCCTGCTCAATGAATAATCCGTAGTTTCCATCAACACGCTGTGCCCAAGTCAATTTATAGTCAAAAAATCCATCGGGTCTATCACTACTCTGGACAAGTGTATTATCTTTCATACCTTCGTAATTCATATACTCTGGAGCAGGATTTTCTTGATTTACAGCACGGACTAAACCAGTCTCCCAGTATGACTGAACACCATTCTCCCAAGGGTTAAACTCAAATATACCTTCACATAATGAAAGGGGCATTGCTTGCCCTGAAGTATTACCCACTCCTACAACATAACTGAAATCGCTGTCTGCTTGTTTGAGTATTTTAACACCCACTCCTGCTTGAGTTATTGCCGAATAGTCATCATCTTCATATCCCTCACTACAAGGTATCCAATCCAAGAGGGTTTCACTATTATCCAGTGTCTCTTGATTTCCAGATGTATTAAATGTATATTTAAATCCTTCCCATCCATCTCCTGTTGCTGAATTGTCAAATGTAGGTTCTACCTGGCAATTGCCATAATAATCTGGATGGCAATTAATACCCTTTGTAATAAGACCCCTATTGATTTCATCTGCCAATTCACTTACTCCATATAATCCAGGTCTTAAACGGCACATCATTGGGAGATTAGTGCTGTCCCTATAATTAGTAGTTGTGGTTAATGCTTTCCCAGCAAAGAAATTAAATATCTTCTGTTGCTTTAGGTTCAGTATATTCTTACGCTCAATTTTAACACTCTGGACTGCCACTTCGGCATTCTTAGGTATTTTAAATACATTACTGAAGTGATTGGAAAAACTATTCGCAGGGGCATTTCTTGTTTCATTTACATTCCCCTCTAAATCAACCTGTTCATAGTTATCATCCCTGTTGCTACACACAATCAAACTCATTTTATATTATATGTATTATTTTATTTACAATAATAAAATATTTAACTTTATAAAGATGACAAAAAAAGGCAAATCAAAACCCCAGACCTCATTATCACATAATCCCAATAAGATTGACCCAGACCCCAAATGCCAGTTTAAAGTGGAAAAGGCAGTTGAGGATGATAAAAAAGTAAGACCCCAGCAAGTATTTGAGGGATATAAAGTCCCTGG
>Ga0070745_1000932_pt1 | contig 16543 bp, 19 predicted proteins | sample VirMetDEL_Mar_4_FD_77438 | JGI IMG/M metagenome (GOLD analysis project Ga0070745, IMG submission 77438) | Aqueous microbial communities from the Delaware River and Bay under freshwater to marine salinity gradient to study organic matter... | ecosystem: Environmental > Aquatic > Marine > Coastal ...
AAGGCCCTATGTCTGCGGCATATTGGGCTAACCGTATTAAGTGGTCGCCGAGCAAGACCAAATCGAGTTCAACCAAGTGGAAAAAAGGAAGTTAGCTATGGGATACGGTAAGAAAAAAGGCGGCAAGAAGTCAGGCGGCGCAAAGCAGGTTCTCGGTAAATACTGCTGATGTCGCTTTACGGAAATATCGCCAAGAAACGCGCGCGTATTAAGGCTGGCTCAGGCGAGAAAATGAGAAAGGTCGGAGCCAAGGGTGCGCCCACGGCTGCGGCTTTCAAGGCGGCTGCAAAGACAGCGAAAAAGAGAAAGAAGGCTAAGGCATGATTGTTTGTGATAACTGCCCATATCGTGGCCGCTGCGAGATTAGGCAGCGCTGTATTCAGGGCAAGAACCCTGTCATCGAAACTGTACGCGAGCCACGCCCAGCTAAGGTTGTGCAGACCACTAGCGGCTTTGCTGAGACTGCCGCAAAGATTGGCGCGCCGATCAAAGGTGGCAAAAAGAAGGCACGCAAGGTAACGATGCAATGATGATCCGCCGCCCCTTGGTAGGCCGTATTCGCCGCGTCCAGCCCCCGCTGGAACAAACCAAGGAAGTGTGCGATAATATCGACACGCCAAAGACGGCGGCCAAGGTTAAACGTACGCAAAAACGTACGGCAAAAGGTGCAAAGAAAAATGGCTAAAATGGACGACTACCAGCTCAGCACAATTGTGTCAGGCGAAATAACCGATGCGCTAAACCACTTCGACAGCGAATACACCCAAGAGCGCCTGCGCGCTCTCGACTTTTATCTGGGGGAGCCTCTTGGCAATGAGGTGGAAGGCCGGTCGTCTGTGGTCGCCACCGAAGTCGCTGACACGGTTGAGGCGATTATGCCTAACCTGATGCGCGTCTTTACGACCAACGACAAATATGTTCGCTTTGCCGGTCGCACCGCAGAGGATATGGAAGCCGCAGATCAGGCGTCCGATTACGTTAACCACATTGTGCAACGCAATGACGGTTATAAAATGCTGCACACCTTTTTTAAGGATGCGCTTTTATTCCGTATGGGTGTCGTAAAGTTCTTCTACGAAACCAAAGAAGAGGTCGACGAAGAAGAATATAACGGCTTGTCAGAGGACGAGCTGGTCATGCTGATGAACGACCCCAACGTTGAAATCGTTGAGCAGTCCGAAACCATTACCGAAAGCATTTACGACAACGAGACTGGCGAGACTGTGCCACTTCGCTCTGAGTACGATCTCAATGTTCGCGTTACCCGCGAAGAGGGCGAAATCAAGATTATCAACATCCCGCCTGAGGAGTTTCTGGTTAGCCGCCGCGCGACGTCTCTTGAGGACGCGCACTTTATGGCGCACCGCACGTCGCTCACTGTCAGCGACCTTGTGGCTATGGGCTATGACCGCGATGAGGTCGAGCAATATGCTGGCGAGGACGAGCTGAAGGTTGGCAATGAGGTTAGCAATCGCTTTCAGGATTTAGAGGCGTCCACCGGCGTTGATCCGGCTGACCCGACAATGCGTAGCGTCATCTATTACGAGTGCATCGTTAAAATGGATTACGATGGCGACGGCATTGCAGAGCGCCGCCGCATTTGCGCGATTGGCTCGGAAGGCCAGCACATCTTGCACAACGAGCCGTGGGATCACATCCCATTTGCCGTTGCGTCGCCTATCCTGATGCCGCACCGCTTGGTCGGTCGCTCAATCTACGACATGACCGAAGATTTGCAGGTTATCAAGACCACGCTCATGCGTCAGTATCTTGATAGCGTCTACTCATCGACCCTGCCGCGCATCGCTGCCGTCGAGGGTGCTGTAAATCTGGACGACCTGCTCGATGCACAAGCTGGCGGGATTATCCGCGTGCGGCAGCCCGGTATGCTTCAGCCACTAGCTGGCGCGTCTGTTGGCGCAGAAATCCGCCCGCTAATGGATTACATCGACAGCGTAAAAGAGCAGCGCACAGGCATGAGTGCCGCAGCCCAAGGACTTAGCCCAGACGCGTTGCAGTCGTCGACTGCTTCAGCGGTTGCCGCCACGGTTCGCGGCGCTCAGGTTAAGCTTGAGAGTTACGCCAGAACTATGGCCGAAACTGGTGTCAAGGATTTGTTCAAGGGTGTCTTGGCTTTAGTATTAAAGCACGACAACAAGCCGCAGATTATGCGCCTGCGTAACAAGTTTGTGCCGATTAACCCAGCCGAGTGGAAGTCAGAGTTTGACACGATTGTGCAAGTTGGTCTTGGCACGACAGACGACGAAACAAAGATTGCCTTCCTGACACAGATTGCAGCTAAGCAAGAGCAAATCCTAATGCAGCTAGGCCCGCAAAACCCAATCGTGTCTATGTCTCAATATGTAAACACGCTTCGCTCGATTGCGGAGATTGGCGGCTTTAAGGATGCCGACCAGTTCTTTAGCTCGCCTCAGGCTATCGCGCAGCAGCAGGCAATGCAGGCGCAACAGCCGCCTCAGCCTGACCCGGCGGTTGCTGCGATGCAGCAAAAAGCTCAGATTGAATTGCAGCTCGCCCAGCAAAAGGCTGAGGCTGAGATTGCGCTGAAGCGTGAAAAGATGCAGGCGGATATCCAGCTTGAGCGTGAAAAGATGCAGATGGAAATAGAGCTTCGCCGTATGGAACTATCCGCTGAGGCTGAGCTTCGTATGGCTAAGGCTATGACCGACGCAGATATATCAACGAATTTGCCAAGGGCGCAGTAATGGGTTCGCAAATAAATCGCGCTTTTAGTGAGGCGGTATATTTAGCGAGCTTTTTCGACTATTATAACAATTGGAGAATGGTAGCGTTAAAACGGTTCTTTTTACAGCCGATTAAGAAAAACCAATATTTCTTGATCCGCGAAAACGATCAGCCGCTTGCTTTCTTCTCTTACGCTTTTGTCGGTGACGAGGCGATAAAGGAACTAACCAAGGGCGACCGTTCTATCGGCGCAGACGAGTGGAACAGCGGCTCGAACTTGTTTATTCCAGATATCGTGTCGCCGTTTGGACTAAAGGCAAGTTGGGTAAAGCATGTCAGGGATGAACTTGGCAAGCGGTATGGAAGTAACATAAAAGGTCAATGGCTTAGATCATTGAAAGGAAGGTCTGGTTATGCGTTCACGCGATCTAATTGATGGGTTCGATTACGGCGAGTATATGCAGCGCCAGATGTTCTGCTTTGGCTCTAGCGATGACTCCGGCGGCGGTGGTGGGGGCGGCTTGTCTGATGAAGACATTGACCAAGACGTGCAGCAGGATATCGCAGCAGCATCAGCGGGTTTAAGTCGAGACGATTACAGCTATGGAGGTGGTTTCGACCCCGGTGGGCGTGATGAGCAAATTGCGGCTCAAGCAGTAAGAGACATTGTCGAAGCATCAACCATTGGCACTGGCGCAGCGCAAAGAAGCGCAAACGCTCAGGCTATGCAAAACGCATTGGCTCAACAAGCTGGTGTAAGGCAGGCTGTGAATAATGTTATTGGATATACCGCGCCCAGCCAAACAACTTCGGGCGGAATAACAGCCGATCAATATAACGCAATGCTGTCTGCTCAACAGAACTTAGGCATTAGCCCCTACAAAGCGCCTCAGAACGTCGGCTACGATCCTGTGACTGGTATGCCATACGGCCTCGAAACTGTAGTCGCCCCTGACGGACAGCTAGTAACAAAGAACCTAGCTGGCTTAACAGAGGCTCAAAGGCAAGGCTTACCGCTAAGCATGAACATAGCTGGCATGATGGGTTCTAACCCATATGCCTATGAAATTGAGCCTGTGTCTCAAAGAGTTATCGGCCAAATCGGCACGCCGGGTATGGGTTTGCTTGGTCAGGGAATTGACGCCTTAACAACCCTTGTTTTAGGCCCGCCCAAGACGTTTGAGGATTTGCTGGCTAGGGGTGCATATACCGGCATGAACGCACCTGACATGAGTGGCGGTCGTGATGATGGGCGAGAGGAAGTTAAACCAGTCGACCCTGTCACCGGCCAATGTGACGCTGGATATATCTTCGACGAAGACTTGCAGGCTTGCCGCCTAGACACTAGGGGCGGAGCCGGTAATGGCGGTGACGCAGGTTCAGTCGTTCCACCAACCCCCGGCGGTTACGCGCGTATGGGCTTGCTGGATTATGCGCCGTCTGGATTAGAGCAGTTCTACAGCCGTTATGGCGCTGGTTATCCTACTGCGCCAGATTTCCAATCGGCTAACCTTGCGTTTAGACAGCAGGGCGCAACCTACCCAGAATACTTCAAGCGCCCGCCACGATTAGACGGATATACGTTACTTTCATAGGGAAAATTATGGACGAATTAAAGGTGAGGGAAAAGCAGGCCAGAGCTGAGAGGGCCGAGGCTTTGATGCGTAATGAGTTACTTGTTGAGGCGTTTGAATATCTCGACAATCAGTTTACCGAGGCTTGGAAGCTGAGCGACATAAAGGATGCGGAGAACAGAGAAAGAGTTTATTATTTGTGCCAGTCTCTTACCGCTTTAAAGGGGTATTTTCAAAGCGTGGTTGAGAGTGGTAAGTTAGCGGAAGCGCAGCTAGATGATTTCAGGCGGCGGTCAACCGTAACTAGAAAAAGGTAGATTATTATGTCCGACAATCCAGCAGGAACCGGAGAAATTTCAATTAATGACGCAATTAGCCTTCTGAGCAATCCCCCTGAGGATACTGCGACAGAAGAGCGACCAGAGGCCGAAGCTCGGCCTCGACAGCCAGAGGCAGAGGCACCTGAGCCGGAAACCGATAACGTCGATGAGACGCCGGAAGACGACTATGTGGATGATGATGCCGACGAAGGCGAAGACGACTACGAAACTGATGACGACGAAGATTATGAGGAGCCTCAGCAGACCTACAAAGTCAAAATTGACGGCGAAGAGGTGGAGGTAGACCTCGATGAGCTTCGCAACGGATATCAGCGGCAGCAGTCGTTTACTAGGAAGTCAATGGAACTGGCTAACCAGCGCAAAGCCTTTGAACAAGAGGCGGCTCAGGTTAAGCAGCTCAGAGACACCTACGCGCAGCAACTAAATCAGTTGAGCGCCCAAATCCAGCAGACAGTCGAGCAAGAACCTGACTGGAGAGCATTAGCCGAAACAATGAGCGAGCGTGACTTGTTCCTAGCCAAGACCGAGTGGGATAGCTACAAGGAACAGCAGAAACAAGTCGAGACCGAGAGGTCGCGTTTGGCTCAAGAACAAGCATACGAGCGTGAGGTGCAACTAAAACAGCACCTACAAAATCAGCGTTCCGAAATGCTTAATCGCATACCTGAGTGGCAAAATGACGATATCCGCGAAACGGAGCGTCAGGCTGTTATCAAGTACGCGCAGCGCCGCATTGGCTTTAGTGAGGAAGAGATTGCAAACGCGTCTGACGCGCGCGCCATCGAACTTCTCTACAAGGCTTGGAAGTGGGACAATCTTCAGTCGAAGAAACCCGACGCCAAGAAGAAAGCCAGACAAGCGCCAAAGATGGCTAAGGCAGGACGCCCAAAGACGAAGCGTGAAGTTGCAAGTCGTTCACGGCAACAGGCGAAACAGCGTTTTGAAAGCGCTGGAACCGTCGATGCCGCTGTTGAGTATTTAATGGGCAGATAGCCCCTAACCAAAGAAGGAGCGTAATACAATGGCTGTATTCGCAACATCTGCTGCTGTTGGTGAGAAGGAACAGCTTGCAGACATCATTTACCGGATTGATCCGGCAGAAACACCAATCTTCTCAAACGTGAAGAAGGAAACATCACGCGGCATTTTTGTTGAGTGGCAAGTTCAGGAGCTGACTGCGGCTGCCTCGAACAACTACCACAACGAAGGTGCGACAACTTCGACTGCGGCTGCAACGCCAACGTCACGCGTGGGCAACTACCACCAGATTTCAAAGAAAGTCTTTGCAACATCTGGCACACTGGACGCTGTTGATACAGCCGGACGTGAGCGTGAGCATAACTACCAGAAGGTATTAAAAGCTCTCGAACTGCGTCGTGACATCGAAAAGTCAATCGGTGACACAGACGTTGCACGCGACGGTTCAGACCCACGCAAGTCAGCTTCACTGTCTTGCTGGATCACAAATGGCTCAGTCGGCGCGTCCGGCGCTTTCGCCACAGGTGACGGCACTGACACACCCGGCGGTTCAGGTGTGGCTCGCCCATTGACACTTGCCCTCATCGAAGATGGGATGCAGGATGCGTGGGAAGACGGTGGAAACCCACGTCTGATGGTTGCTTCTGCAACCAACCGCGCCAACTTCTCTGACCTGTCAGCGTCAGGCAATTTGGTGTCAAACGACGTCAACATGACCAAAGCCAAGGAAGTAACTTATGTCGGTTCGACATCTGTTTTCCTGACCGACTTCGGTACTGTTGAGGCAGTTCCATCACGTCTGCTCGGTAACGACCGGGTGTTCTTGATTGACCCAGACTTTGTGTCAATCTGCACCCTGAATGGTCGTAACTTCCTTGAGGAAGATTTGGCCAAGGACGGCGACGCTCAAACAAGCCATTTGGTCTGTGAGTGGTCACTCAAGCCAACCGCGCCTAAGGCACACGCGATGGTTTACGATCTTAACGGATCATAATAAATCTGAGGGGGCGGGCGACTGCCCCCTCTCTTTCTTCAAAGGGTGAGATATGAAACGCGTACTCTACACAGACCCGCACACTAAAAAAGAAGTGTATATGCACCAGAACAATGACGGATCGACTGTCATTGAGCAAAAGCAAAGATTTGACACGCTGGTAAAATTAAACCGGCAGATGAATAACGATTACTCAAAGGGCAGCATGATGGGCAATACCCAGCGGCACATGCAGCATGTAGCCGAAATACCTAATGTAGTGTATAATCACCTGATTGAGACTTTAGGCACGCCGCAAGAAAACCCTAAGGGCTGGAAGGCGTGGCTGAACGACAGCGAGAACCGTGATTTTAGAACTGGCGGCGGAACCGTATAATGGCAGTAGATACCTACACAAACCTGCAAGCCGCTATCGCTAACTTTTTGGCGCGTAGCGACTTAACGGCGCAAATCCCTGACTTTATCACGATGGCTGAGGCGCGCATGAGCCGCGAGCTTGAAACGCGCAGTCAGGAAAAGCGGTCGGCAGCAAGCACTGTCGGCGGTAACGAATACCTGTCTCTGCCCACAGACTTGCGCGAGGTGCGTGAGGTAAAGCTAAACACATCACCGCTGACAGTCCTGTCTTACTACAGCCCTGTTGCCCTAGACGAAAAATTTGCGTCAGGCGGGCAGGGTAAGCCGCTTGGCTACAGCATTATTGGCGACGAGATTAAACTGCGCCCAATTCCAGATACGGCCTACTCTTTGGAAATTGTTTACATTGGCACGATTGAGGCTTTGTCAGCTTCAAACCAGACAAACAACGTCCTGAGCCGTTCACCGGATGCCTACCTTTACGGCGCATTAGCTGAGGCGTATGCTTACTTACTTGATGAGCAGCGTGCGTCTCAATATCTACAGCGGTTTAATTTGGCTCTGGAAGAGATTAAAATCGACGAGCAGCGCGCTCATTACGGAACTGGATCGCTGCAAATGAGCAGCATTTATCAGCGGCAAAACACAGCAGCGGAGAGCTAAATTATGTCTGCAATGAGTGACTATCTTGAGAATGAAATTCTCGACCACATCCTTGGAACCGGCGCATATACGATGCCGACCACAGTTTACGTTGGCCTTGCCGTAGCGTCTTTTAATGACGACAACAGCGGCGCTGAGCTAACTGGCAATAACTATGCGCGTGAGAGTGCAGCGTTTACTGCCGCAGCGTCTGGTACAACCTCAAACAGCGCGGCGATTGAGTTTAACGCGGCGACTGGCTCTTGGGGAACTGTAAGCCATTTTGGCATTTTTGACGCTCTTAGTGGCGGTAATCTGTTGATCCACGGTGCGTTCACTACAGCTAAGTTGATCGCTAACGGCGACATCTTGAAAATACCGACAGGTGACCTAGACATCACCGCAGCTTAAAGGCGGTACGATGGCAACCAGCGACCCACAACTTGAGCAGCTAACTGGCAGCATAGACGCGCTGCCAGCGAGCCTCGATAGTCCAGATGCGCTGCCGTGGTGTAACCCCACGTTAGAGCAACTAGACGCGTGGGGTACGCTAGAGCAGCTAGACAATTTTGGCTACACACTAGACCAGTTAGACAATGGCGACCGGCTTTGCGTTCTTGTCACGGACGGCTCCGCGTCAGTGGCTATCAATGCTACCGGCGCTATGTTGTTTGCTATTGAGTTCGACGCGAGCGTTAACGTTTCTGCATCAGCCACGGCCACGCCTCAGCGCGTTCAGCATTTCGATGGCGCTGCGTCTGTTGCTGTTACATCTACCGGCACGGCAAACCGCATACAGAGTATGTCAGCCTCGGTCACTGGCGCTGCCGGTGTTACGGCTAACGCAATCTTTATCGCATCCTACGGCGGCGCTGCGGGGATTGCGTTTAATGCGACGGCTCAGGCGTTTGTTGTTCTTAGGGTTGACGGTCAAGCCACCGCAGCGGTCACAGCAGCGTCAGCGCCTGTCGGCACGTTTGTAATGTCGGGGTCGGCAAATGTCGCTGTGAGTGGTACAATCACCGGCGAGATACTAGGCGAGGCTTGGTCTGACGTAGCAGATACCGCCGCAACGTGGACTGACACTACAGACACACCGGCTATCTGGTCGACTGTGACGTCTGGCGCAACAGGAGTTTGGTTAGGTCAATGATTACGTTTGGTGAATGGCTACCGGATCAGCCGGACTTTTCAAATGCTGGTGTTGTCGAGGCGACAAACGTTATCCCCGCAGCTAACGGATATCGCAGCCTGCCCGGCTTTGTCCAATACTCAAACGCTGCGTCAAACACGATACTAAACATCTTCGCGGCTAAACAAAACGACGGCTCCGTAAAACTGTTCGCTGGCGATAGCGCGAAGCTCTACTCTTTTAACGCTGGCACAACTAACCTCGACGACATAAGCAAGGCAGGCACACCAGCCTATGATTTGGTTAGCGGTGAGCGTTGGGGCTTTGTGCAATTTGGCGACACAATTATCGCGTCTGGCGGCAGTGGCGAAGAGCTGCAAAAGTTCCAGCTTGGCATCGATAGCGCGTTTTCTGATTTATCCGGCACGCCGCCAAAGGCTGACTTCCTAGCTGTTGTGCGTGACTTTGTGTGGACGGCCAATATCGACGAGGGGTCAGGGCGTGTGCCGTACAAGGTGCGCTGGTCTGGCTTTAACGACATTACAAGCTGGGTGTCTGGAACGGATCAAAGCGATTTTCAGGAAATCCCAGACGCCGGTGCGATCACCGGAATGGTCGGCGGAGAGTATTGCACTATCCTGATGGAGCGCGCTATTATTCGCGCCACTTACTCAGGCCCGCCGCTAATCTGGCAGTTCGATAAGGTTGAGACAGCTAGGGGCTGTCAGGTTCCCGGCTCTGTTTGTAATATCGGGCATATGGTGTTCTACCTTTCAGACGACGGCTTCTATATGTTTGACGGCACTAGGAGCCAGCCAATCGGAGCTGAGAAGGTTAACAGATTTTTCCTAGAGGACGATTTTAACATCTCCTACAAGGACAAAATGACCTCAACCGTAGACCCGCAAAACCAGATTGCGATTTGGTCTTATGTGTCAAATAGCTCAATCGACGGCACGCCTGACCGGCTGTTGATATTTAACTACGCTCTAAACCGCTGGTCTTTGGCAAACGTCAGAAACGACCTGATCGCGCCGTTCTTTACGCCGGGCTACACGCTAGAGGACTTGGACAATCTCAGCTCTAGCGTAGACGCTCTCCCAGCGTCTCTTGATAGCGCCTTGTATAAGGGCGGGCAGTTTATCTTTGGCGGCGCTTTAGGTGGCAATATCCACGCGTTTTCTGGCAGTCCAATAGCAGCCACAGTCACGACAGGCGAGGCCGCTGTTCAGGTCGGAAACCACGCGATTATTACGCGCGTTTACCCATACCACGAGGGCGGCGATGTTGCCATTTCGGTCGGGCTGCGAGGAACCCCGACAGATTTGGTTAGCTATGTTTCTGGCGGAAACACAAACGCGTCAGGCTTTGTGCCGTTTAGGGCGCACGACCGATATCACCGCGTAAAGATGGAGTTGACTGGCGACTGGTCATACGCGCACGGTGTCGATATTGATGTGAGGGCGGTGGGTAGGCGATGACAACGACAGAACGTATTACAAACTTTAGAACGCTAAACCCTATCACGGCATCGACTAGAGAAATTGCCGAGGTTCTAAACCGTACAATTAATGGCGGTTTAAACAGTATCGGCTATGTGACTTTTGATTCAAGCAGCACTCAAGTAACTATTGAAGATCCTCGCTATTCAACATCTAGCCTAGTGTTTTTTACCGGCGTAGACCACGACCCTTGGCACCACAACCCCTATATCGACAGCACTAGCACAGACGGCACTATGGTCATCAATTATCAGAACTCAGGACACGATGCACGATTTGCCTACCTTATTATTGGGTAAGGATCGCCTGCGTGATAATTGGGAGCGCTGCGGTCGATATATACAAGACGCCCTTGGCTATGCTGGCGGCACGCACACTATTGATGATATCTATCAAGCGGTGTCATCTGGCAAGGCGCAGTTTTTTCCGTTGGAGAAGTCTGCTATTATAACGGAGATAGTGGATTACCCGCAGCGCGCGGTGTGCCGAATATGGCTGGCTGGCGGAGAGCTGGAAGAGCTGATGCAGGCAGAAAAGTCTATCGCGGTTTGGGCTAAGTCCATTGGCTGCGACGGCATAGAGATTATAGGCAGAAAGGGCTGGCAGCGTCAGCTCAAAGATTACACCGCCACGTCGGTGGTTTTAGCGAAGGATATTAGTGATGAGTAAAGGCGGCGGATCAACTAGGACAGTTACCCAAAGCGTAAACCCTCCAGAGTACGCGAAGCCGTTTCTGGAGTTTGGACTGTCTGAGGCAAAAGAGCTTTACGGACAACAGCCCACATATTACCCCGGTCAGACGACTGTAGGGTTTGCGCCTGAAACTGAAATGGCGCTGCAAGGTATGCGCCAACAGGCCGTGACTGGCTCACCATTTATTCCGGCAACCCAAGACGTCGTGATGCAAAACCTGATGGGTACAAACCCGCTTATGGCTGCGGCGTTCCGCCCTGTCGTTGAGCAGGTGCAGGCTCAGGCGTCTAAGGCTGGACGTTACGGCTCAGGCTACCAGCAGGCGGCTCTTGGTCAGGCTCTAGCGCCTTACGCTTATCAGGCACAGCAAGCGGCTATTCAGCAAGCGCCAGCGGCGCGTCAGTTCGGTATGGCTGACCTTGAGACGCTTGCAGGCGTTGGGACTACACGCGAAGCTCAGTCACAAGCCGAGCTTCAGGCTGACATCGACCGTTTTAACTTTGAGCAGGCTCAGCCGCTTTCGTCTCTTGCTAACTATATGGCAACGGTTCAGGGCGGTACGGTTGGACGCGACACAGTCACGCCTTATTTCCGCAACACCACTGGCGACTTCCTAAGCGGCCTCAGCGGATTAGCTGGCCTCGGTAAGTCGTTTGGAATTTTATAGGTTAGGGTCTTGGCATGAGCGAAGCGACAAGAAGATTTTTGCAGATGTTGGAAGGCCAAAAACAGGCCGCACCTATTGCGCGTGCCAATATACAAAGACCTTACCAACTACCCGGTGGTGACACCCCACCTATGGCTCTTAGTGGCTTGCAAAAGCTACAAGCCGCCCAGCTCGCTCGCGGCGGCGCAAAACCGTACGTTTTGCCTATGCTCTCGGATTTGGCTCAAGGCAAATTTATGTCTCAAGCCCAAAAGTCAATAGAGCAAGAGGCTGCTCAGCCTAAAACTGGTGTTGATATGCCTTCTATGCTTCAAGCCGGGGGCGCGCCCGCGCAGACTACATTCGGTCAGAGGTTCTCGCAGCCGACAACGCAAGCTCTTTTTGGCGCGGCTGTTCAAGGTGCTGACGCGTCTGGATGGAGTAGGGTTCCGGTTTCGACAGGACAAGTTCTGGCGCGTATGGGTGCTGGCGCTATGGAGGCTTATGGAACCGCTGAGGATCGCCTTGCTGCTCAGAGAGCCGCAAACCAGAAGGCGCGCATAGATGCGTTGAACGCTGCGGCTGCATACGCCAAAGCCACAAAAGGCGAAAAGCCAACATTAAGAATGGTTCCGGTCGATGGCGGCGGAGAGCAATTAGCTATGATCGACCCATATACCGGAAAAATTACTGGGCGTATTGGCGGCGTAAAGCCACCAAGCGGATTTGGCGTTGAAATCGGACCAGATGGCACAGTTAGGTTTACTCAAGGGGCTGGGGCTACGCTTGAAAAAGGTACAAAAAAAGATTTAGAGGGAGACGTATTGAGCCTGACAGATCAGGTTTCTATGTTGGATCAGGCGGCGGCTACGTTTAATCCAGAGCTGCTGACCGCCGGTGCTGCGGTTGAGGCATATTTGTATAGCTTGGGGGCTAAAGCAAATCCAGATATGTTGAGCCAAGATCAAAAAGAGCTTTTAGTAGAAAGAACAAGATTTATTCGCGGTATTCAGCAAGGTTTCTCTACCCTACTAAATCAGCTTTCCGGTGCGGCTGTTTCTAATTTTGAACTTGGCAACGCAAGAAAATACAGCGTCAACCCAAATGATGATCCAGTCACGTTTGAGGCTAAACTGCGAGATCAAAGAGGCTTCGCAAATGCGGCTCTTTTCCGCGCCCAGCGCGTTTTGTCTGGTGAGCCGGTCACAACCAATCTCGCTAAAAAATACCCGATTTCGATTAGCGGGAAAAATACAGAAGGCAAGGTGAAGACCTTGTATATGCACGAGTTCGTCGAAAGATATATGAGGGCAAACAATGCAGACGAAGCAACCGCCATTGCGGCGTATGCTGAGGCAGCAAAACAAGCGAGACAGTAATGGCTAACATTTTTGATGATCTAAACATTGCCCCAAGCCCTCAGCGTATGCCTATTGCCTCCGGCACCAGCGGCGCGGCCAGCATCCCAACAGTTGCGGCGGCGTCACTAATCCAAGACCCTGAAGCGCGGATCAGATACTACGCCGAAAAAATGGGCATACCAAAAGAACGTTTTGGAATTGCTGATGGCAACATCGTTTACCAGACGCCTGACGGCAAGCTGCAACGCGTGTCGCCGGGGTTCTTGCGTGAAGTCGCCAAAGGGGTTGGGCCTTCCTTCCCTGCTGTTGGAAGCGCGCTTGGAACAATACCCGGCCTACTTATGGCCGCAACCCCTGCCGCACCCGCTGCCATACCAACCGCACTTGGGGGAGGAACGACAGGCGCAATGACAGGGCAGTACCTCAGAGAGCTGCTTGCCAAACAAATGGCGGGGCAAAGGATAAGCCCTGCTCGCGTCGCCACAGAGGGCGCTATTGATCTTGGCGCTTCCTTGGCTGGCGCTTTAATAGGAAAGGGTCTGACGAGGGCGGCGGCAACGCGTGCTGCTCAACAGTTTAGGCAAGCCCTAAAATCAGGTGCCGGAGATGCGGCTCAGGCTTTGCGCGAAACGCTCGCTAGAGTAAACGCGCAATATGGAACCAGAATTACACTCACCCCCGCAGAGCTAACCGGATCAGCGGATTTAATTGCGGCGCAAAAAGCTCTGACAGGCGACCCTAGAACTGGCGAGACAATGGCTCAGTTTGCCAAAGAGCGCGGTGAAGAGATTGGCGTTGCCACGTCTCAAATGCTGGAAAGTCTAGCCCCTAGGGCTAGCACCCCTGAGGCGACAGGCCGCGCGCTGGCTGAGGCTTCTGGTCAGGCTGTAACGCAGCTATCAAAACAGAGAGCAGCGCAGGCGGCTCCAGCTTATGCAGCAGCGTGGGAGGCTGGAAGCACGGTAAACCTGAGGGTTTTTGATGATGCGCTTATGGAAACAGCAGACAGTTTCCAGCCGCTTAAAAGCACCTTAAAAAGAATACGCGGCAATTACACAAAGCCGGTAAAAACAGATGGGGGCGTAAGGCCAGCCGTTAGAGATGACATCAATCTTGAGTATGTCCAAGACAACATCAAAGAGGTTTTGGACGACGAAATAAGCATAGCTATTAGAGCTGGCGCTAACAAAAAGGCAATGCGGCTTCAAGAGCTTCAGGGCAAGCTGTTGCAAAGTATGGACGCGCAGGTTCCAGAGTATGCTGGCGCGCGAAAAGTTTGGGGCGACCTGAGCCGTCCAATAGACGAAGTTGAGGGCGGTATTCTTCCGATCCTTGCAAACAAGAACATAAAAGACTTTGAGTATATGGGCGCGCGCTTTTTAACAACCTCAAGCCCAGCGGCAATCAAGCAAGCCAAAACAAACATATTAAAGGTTGAGGGCGGCGAGGCTGTTTGGAACGCAACCCTCAGAGGCGCGCTAGAGCGTGAATGGGAAAAGGCGAAAGACATTCCTATGTCTTATATGTCTAGGCCAGACCTTGTGGCGGCTAGAGCGCCATCTGTGTTTTGGTCTAAGATGGTAGGTAAAAAAGAACAGTTGGACAGAGTTAAGGCTGCTATGTCTCCGCAACAGGCTGAGGCTTTTGACAATCTGACAAAGGTTATGGAAGCCGCCAGCCGCGCTATGTACACCGGATCAGACACAGCCGCAAAAGAAAGCGCAAAGGAAATGCTTGAGCAGTCAAATATGGCTGGCACGGCAATGAAATACGCGCTTGCGCCTTGGGCAATACCCGGCGCAATGAAAGATGCGGCTGGCCGTTCTATGTCAGACGCAAACGTTAAAAGGCTCGCCAGCGTTCTCACTCAGTCTGACGCGGTCGAGGCTTTGGCGGCCTTGCGTGCCGGTCAGGGTGGCAAGTGGTTTAACCAAAGAAACATGATGATAGTAGGCCGCACATTAGCTCAAGCGGGAATGATTACAGGCGAACTTGCCAGTGACTTTGAAGATAGACCGCCTCAGTCGATACTATCTGGCGGCGCGCCCAACATGATACAAGGTGTGAAGAACCCATTTGATATGGCCGACTAACGGTGCGCGTGAACTAGATATATGGTATAACTAAGGCAGTTGCCTTTAGGAGAACAGAATGGCTAAAAATTCCATCAGAGACTATTCGGCTACGAATAGTGCAAACACCGATATCCAGTCCATCGACATCTCCGAGGGCTGCTCCCCGGCTGGCATTAACAACGCCATCCGCGAGATTATGGCTGACCTCAAGGACGTGTCTACCGGCGCGGTTGCGCTGGAAAGCCCTTCGATGGATAGCTTGACCGTAACCGGCGACCTTACCGTAGACACCAACACTCTTTACGTTGACAGCACAAATAATCGGGTTGGCGTGGGAACGACTTCGCCAAGCGATGCCCTTACCGTTTCGACCAGCGCAGTGAATGGTGGTGTTACAGTATCGGGGTCAACCGACCCACAATACTTCTTAAATTCATCAGGTGGTAATCAAGCGCGTTTTAAGATTAGTGACGCGAGTTCAATGATACAAACAGGGTCGTGGACAAATATTCCAGTTGGGTTTTATACAAATGGAACTGAACGCCTCCGCATCCTGTCCACCGGCGATATTGCTCTTGGAAACACCGCTGCAAATCTTGCTAGTAACACTTCTACTCAAGGTGGTGGCGGTTATGTTGCTAGTGATAAACATTTTGAGTTTGCTACCGATTCTAATCGTTCGACAGTAGAAATTGGTAAGAACAATGCAAATGATGGTGATATAGTTGTTTTCAGAAAACAAGGCAACGTTGTGGGTAGTATTGGGGCGTTTACAAGTGGGACATCTGCACTTTTCTTTGGCAGTTTAGACACTGCCCTGCTTGCTAACTCTGGCAATGATAGCATACATCCGTGGAACGCAAGCACCAATTCAAATCGGGACAATGCGATTGATTTAGGAAATGGGTCAAATCGCTTCAATGACCTATACGCCACCAACGGCACTATCCAAACATCTGACCAAAACGAAAAGCAGCAAATTGCAGCACTGACTGACGCTGAAATCACAGCCGCTAAAGCTATCAGCGCACTGTTCAAGACCTACAAGTGGAACAGCGCAGTTGAAGCCAAAGGCGATGCAGCCAGAACACACGCCGGTGTAATTGCACAGGACGTTCAAGCAGCTATGACTGCCGCTGGCTTGGATGCTGGTGACTATGCGTTCTTCATTAGCAGCACTTGGTGGGAAACACAGACAGAAGTTCCGGCGGTTGAGGCTGTAGAAGCTGTTTATGAAGATGTGGTCATTCCGGCTGTACTTGATGAGGATGGCAATGAGGTTGAAGCAGAGCGTACGGAACAACGTCTGGTCACAGAGGCCGTAGAAGCCGTTGATGCCTACACACGCACTGACACCTACGACACAGCCGAAGAAGCACCAGAGGGTGCCACAGAACGCACACGGATGGGCATCCGCTATCCTGAGTTGCTGGCCTTTGTGGGTGCGGCGACTGAACAGCGTTTGGGCAATATTGAAACACGCCTAGCAGCGTTGGAGGCTAACTAATGGCAAAAGATAAACTCACCGACTACGACAGCACC
>Ga0070745_1000936_pt1 | contig 16515 bp, 28 predicted proteins | sample VirMetDEL_Mar_4_FD_77438 | JGI IMG/M metagenome (GOLD analysis project Ga0070745, IMG submission 77438) | Aqueous microbial communities from the Delaware River and Bay under freshwater to marine salinity gradient to study organic matter... | ecosystem: Environmental > Aquatic > Marine > Coastal ...
AAAAATTGAGTTAAGTTCAAATCTTTGTTTGATTCAATATCAAATTTTTCCAGAAGATATTTAAATTTTTCGATTGGAGTTAAATCTACAATATACGAGTACTCTGCAGGAGAAACATAAATTTTATTTATTGGATTTTCCATATGATTTAACCTTGTATATTTCAATATTGTATAATTGTCTAACAAGTTCTTCATCTAATTGTTTCATAACACTTAAATTAATCCAAACCTCAGAAATATCATTAGCCTGGATTAATCCTTGTGTTTCTTTAGCAGAATCTTGTTTTGAATAATATCTAAAAGTTTTATTCATTACATATATAAATATTGTTATACGCCTAATTCATACTTTCGCTGAACGGTGATTTTGGCATCAACAATAGTTTCATACAACCTCGTAATTTCATGTTGACGAAGTTGAAATGACATTCCCTTAATATCCACAGGATATTTAACTTCTCGGTCTTTTTCTGAGTATACTGTGTTTAAAAGATTGTTTAATTTAGTTTCTAGTTTAAATAGATCTTTGTATTCAATTTTTATTTTGCTGCCAGCTATTAGCAATGTTCCGACAATCGTTTCCATTGGTCGTTTTTTGAAAATGTCTAAATTCATTGGTTTCACAATGAAATCAAGATCCGCCCAGATGTTTCCATATCGATCTCGTAATTTATCTGGAACTGCAAATGATAGATTAATACTATTCATATTTTTTATTTTAAGTGCTTGTTACACGAGTTTAGTTTTATTATTATACAATTTAAATCAAATTAATATACTAGTTGTATATGTGCTATTATGATCTAGTATGTGGAATTAAATCTTCTTCTAGTAACTGATTATAATCAAATGTAGGAGTAATTGTCCCAGAATCGCATAACTGCTTGGTCAATGTGCGATTAATATAAACTTTATTATTGGAAGAAGAGTTTAACGCTGAAATTGCACTTCTAGATTCCAACAACACATCATACATGGTTTTCTTTTTTACTTTAAATGCGTTAACGATAACTCCAACTTGATGTTTGTCTTCCGTAGTAACTATAACTGCTTGTCCTTCTCTGTATCTGCTTGTCATTAGTCAAGAATTTTAACAATTTTACTTGCAGTTACCGCTTTAACCTCAAAGTCAAAGTTTTTATAACCATGAAAATCTTTAACTACTTTAGCTTCTGCCTCTGTTACAGACATTGCTTCAACAAGATACATTTCTGTTACTCGTTTTTCTTTGACACCTTTAGGAGTGTCAATCTCCTGTGTTAATTGTACTTTTGCTGTGTAATACATTGTGTTTAATTTAAAAATTTATACATATATTATAGCAAAATATTATATAAATACAAAATTATTTTTTAAGAATGTTTCGAAGTTTGTTTTGATTTTTATAGTAAACATAGCTTCTAAGAATTTGATGTGGTGTTAATCCAAAGTTATGTGCTAGATTATCCATTAGGTCTGCTACTAGATGTTCTTTTTCAGTGTCTGTCTTGAGACGAATAGACATTAATTCAAATATTTTTTCTAGATAATATATATAACCCGATGGAAGTCGTTTTAATACTCGACTTTTACTGGAATATACTTTCGACTTTCTTTTTTTATCTGAAATTATTTGTTTCAATGTTTTAGCAGTTTGTTCAAGTATGCTTTCATACCGATAAATATTCAATTGTTGATTTTCCATTATCAACTCACCGTCTTTCCGAAAACTTTCTTCTGGACCTGTTGCTGGTATTTCTTCTTCCGGAGCTTCTTCTGGAGTTTCTGGTGGCATTTCTCCTTCGGCTCCCGGAGCTTCTCCCGCTTCGCCTGGTATTTCAGGTATTTCTCCGCCTTCTTCTCCACCAATTGGGGGCGCTTCTAAATCAGCAGTAGTCATACCGCCTCCTCCGCCTCCACCTCCGCTACTAGGTGCCGGAGCTGCGCCATCTGCAGGAGCTTCAGCTGCTCCATCTTGTTGTGCAAAACCAGCTACGTCTGAAAGCGGTATGTCTAATTGAACTGTGTATTGTGGATTACGAAGAGTACCATAATTAACGATACTGATAATACCAGTTTTTAATAGCTGATTAAATACATCTGGTGTTAATTCTAATGCGGTACCAGATCGTAGAACAAACTCTTCAATTCCTTCTGGAGATTTAGAATATAGTATGCCTAGGCTCGTGCTACCTTTTTGAGCAAACTTACCGAGAAACTTTTGTTGTTCGGGTGTAAATACAGTTGCGTCCGCATTTTCTTCTTCTGCTAAAATTTCATTTAATACTTGCTCAAAAAGATGTTTCATTGTTTAGCCTTTGATTCATTTAAACAAGCAGTACGGTATTTACTTGCAAGTTTTTTAATTTCATTAATAGCTTTGCGAGCTCTAACACCCGCAGCTTTTACACCTTTGTCTTGGAACCGTTTATTATTGGTTTCAAATGAATCCCATAATTCTTTTAATTGTTCGTAAATTTCTTTCGATGTCATACTAAAACTTCTGTTTATTTTAATATAAATATACGAGAGAATTATTTAGGCAGCTTGTAAACGTTCTAGTAACGATTCAATCGATTCATTTTCTACTAACCAACCATTACCGCGATGCATTTTAATATATACTGCAGTTGGTGTCGGTTCAATATACTCAATTAATCGCACATTGATAAAAATCTTTTTAAGCTCAGATCCTATCTTTACTGTTATTGGTCTAAATGTTCGTTTCATGTATTTTTTTAAATTATTATTTTACATTTATTTACTAATATTGGCGTAGGGAAATGGTTCTTTGGCGTTGGGAAATTAGCACCGGGAAAACCCCTTTTTAGCCCCTAATATAATAATATATATGAATGTATATAAATAAAAATTAATGTTAAATTTAAAAAAAAAGAAACCATGAAAACAACATTACACAAACTAACAACAGCAGCATTTACATTATTAACTCTTTTCGTAAATGTTAACGCAAACGCTCAATTAACTGGCACAACTCCATGTGCTATTCCGCTAGTCGTAGACATTCAATCACAAGACCCTCTTTGTTATGGAGAAAACAGTGGTTGGATTAATGTCGACATCTCAGGTGGAGTACCTTACACAAACAGTGACCCATATAAAATTCGTTGGGTCAAAAATGATTATAATTATATGACTAACATAACAGGCCTTATGGAAGGAGATTATGAAGTTATAGTTATCGATTCAGTGGGATGCACATTTACAACTACTATTTCATTGGAAGCACCTCCACAAATTACTATTAGCGAATTGCATATTAATCCGACACTAAGCAGCTTAGGTTCTATCGACTTAACAGTAACAGGAGGAGTTGGCTCATATGCATATGAATGGTCTAATGGACAAATTACAGAAGACATTACGGATTTATCAGCCGGTCTATATAATGTCCTAGTAACTGATAATAACGGTTGTGAAATGGAAGAAACCGTTTCATTAGCTAACAAGATTACATTTGGTGGTATTAACTCAACGATATCGCAAAATCAAAGTTTCTCTTTAAGAGAAGATCCTCGAGTAGTTTTAGTATCACCAAACCCTAGTCAAGGTTCTGTATTGATACAATGGGATCAGGAATCAGAAATTAGTATGGTTAGAATTTTAAACTTTGACGGAACTGTTGATAAGTTTAAAAAGATTTTCAATAACCAAACAGAATTAGAAGTACACGATTTACCTAGCGGATCATATAGAGTTATTCTAACAAACAAATATGGATACCAAATCACAAAAGCATTAACAGTACTTTAATTAAATAAAATAACTTATAAAAAATCAATATCATGAACTCATTAAAAAATATAATAGCAATTGTAGGGGTATTTATCTCTACAATTGCTTTCACTCAAGACAAGTTGTGGATAACTATAGACAATCAAAACGATGTACCTACATTAACTAAAAACAATAATCAGTTAACAATTGGTAATGAAACGCTACAAGGTTTAATAAATGAGTTTGGTATTGTTAACTTCCAATTAGCACTACCTAGTTCTAGAAAAGAACATCTTAAAAAAGTATATGAAATTACAATCGAAGGAGATGTTCAAGGTTTATATAAAGTATTGTCAGAAGAAGGTGTTGAATGGACAAAGCCTGAGTTTGCCCCTGAATATGAATTACTACACACGCCGAATGATTATAATATCGAATTCGGAGAGGATTATGCTTTAGATATGATTAGAGCAGAAGGTGCCTGGGAATATTCAACGGGTGACACGAATGTTGTGATCGGTATTTCAGATGGTAATTACTTCTTGAATCATGAAGAGCTAGTAGGCGAATATACTTACGTCGCCCCCAATATTACCTCACCATATTATGAACATGGAACAGCAGTTGCTGCATTGGCAGCTGGCAACACGAACAATGGAGTTGGTAAGAGTTCAATTGGTTATGATTGTAAGTTGAGCTTAGTTGGGATGAACTACAACCAGGTATTGGATTTGTCGTACATGGGTGTTCGTGTCATCAATTTGAGTTGGTCTTCGGGATGTTGGTTCAATCAATATACGCAGGATGTAATTAACGAGTGCTATGATAATGGGACAATAATTGTCGCAGCAGCGGGAAATGGATCTACTTGTGGAGGGGCATCAAATTTAGTATACCCTGCAGCACATGATCATGTTATTGCAGTGTCAAGTGTTGGGCGATATGATAATCATGAAGACGTTATCGGAGACTCAACTACTTGTCACCAACACAATAGTGAAGTAGATATAGTCGCACCAGGTTATAATGTACCATTAACTGCAGGTTTAGGATGGTATTTAGGGGCTTGGGGTTCATCTTTCGCAGCACCTCAAGTATCAGGTACAATAGGGTTAATGTTGTCTATCAAACCTTGTTTAACTTACGAAGCCGTACTAGAAATTTTGCAATTGTCATCTATTAATATTGATGCACAGAATCCAAATTATGTAGGGCAATTGGGTTTTGGTAGATTAGATGCAGCAAATGCGCTAAAGATTACATCTGAATATCAAGGTGACAATGATTGCGATGGTGTTCAAATTAACGATGATGAAGAAAATACCACAGTTTATTCTGATTATGGTAGTGTTGATTTCAATAGTCAATATGCTTCGATTGAAGATTTAAGTATTAACAATATTAATATATACCCAAATCCTAGTAACGGTATTTTTAATATTGAATTAAATAGCAAAAATATAATAAGCGGTGTTATTATAGATCAAACCGGGAAACAAATATATAATATAACGAATGATTTGAATAAATTTAAAATCAATCTTAGCACATTTAATCCTGGTATATATTTTATGAGACTTCTAGATATAAATAATAACTATATAGTTAAAAAACTAGTATTAAAATAATTTCATGGTGATGGTTATATAGTTAGGTAAAGGGAGGCATAGATCTCCCTTTTTTTTTTATTTATAATATCTTTTACTTGTGCCGTCGTTATAAACTTCAATTACTAATCCTTTATATGTCTGATCAACTTCTTGTCCTAATAGATTAGTTATTTTAATAACCTCTTTATGATTTAATGTGTTGTCAATAGCAATAGGTCCATATTCTTTGCGATTGCCATCTATATCAATTTGGATTAATTGATAATAATTTATATCGTTTCTGAAACTGTTATCTATAACCTGATAAGAAAGTTCTTGATTGCTATTTCCTGCAGCTGGTTTAATAGATATAACAGACTTTTCATCAAAGTTACCATTTGTCGATCGTTGTAAAAGATAATAATCAGAATTTAATTCAGACGCAGTTTTCCAATTAATAACATTAACGCCGTTTATATTAGTAACAGTGAACGAAGTTAATTCTACTGGTAATAGTGTTGATGATTCAGTTAATTCAATATCATCTATCCACCATTCTTCTCCAGGCCTATTTACTCTACAATATAAATCTACTGCAAAATTAGTTGTACCGAATGGTATTTCTAAAACTATAGTTGAATATCCATCTCCTGTATTTGTACGATCTCCTCCTCCTGTTGGGGTATACACATCATTAACTCCATTTAAAGATTCAACTATAGTTGCATTTGAATTATAATCCCAATTGGCATTTCCATATCCACGTACTCGAACTTCTGAAGTATAATTAACACCGCCGTCGGTAGAAACTTGTACATCTACATAATCACCAGTATCATTTCCAGCTGCTGGATGAGTTGGATTGGAAATACTCTGTGCTGCTAATCTAAAACTAAATGTATATGTTTTATTAGGATCTAATGAGACATTTGGCATAACATACCAATCGGCTTCTGGAATATTATTACCGCTCCCGACTATTACTGCACTTGCTGGTGCTGATACTGACGTGTTCGTGTACCAACTCGAATTGGTACCAATCCACCAATTCCCGGCCCAATTCCAATCTTCCATGTAATCGTAATAAACAACAGTTTGAGATTTTACTGATAACGTTGATGCTATTAACAGTAAACATAGTACTAGTTTTTTCATAAAATATACTTTTTTTAATTATTAATTAATCACCAGTCCAACGATTAGATGGTCTTCCGGCAGAAGTAGAATATGGATCTATATCAACACTAGTGCTAGGTTTATATGTTGGTTTTGGATCTTCATAAAAATCAGCATCATCAATTGCAACGCCTTCTAATTTGTCAGCTTGATCAATAAGATTTTTGAGATAGTATTGAGATGGATTACCTTGTAAAGTTGTTAAGATCTTGTATAAATCTTGATCTCCCATATCTCCTTTATAAACAAAGTCGTTAACTAGTTCTCGGTTTGCAGCAAACCATTTAGCAATCTTCATTTTTGATAGTCTAGGAGCTCCTGCAGGATTTGGTTGTTCCATGATTTGTTTTGCTCGAGCAATTTCTTCTGCTACGATTTGTTGATGTTTTGGATTTGAAAGATCTAATAGTTTCATGTTATCCTTGAAGTTTTTTAATTACGGAATATATATCAACCGAAAAAGCATACCCGGCGCCGGGATCATTCCACAACGAACTAAATTTTAATCCGGTTTTCGATTCACAGTACGCTTGCAACGTGTCTTGAATTTCTTCAGATGATATATTCGATAAATGATCAAGAGTGGTTCTATCGGCAGGAATAAATCTGATTGTATTGTCTTTACCAGAAATAAGAAACTTGGCAGATTCACTGCTTATAGATATATGCGTTACATCCTCAGTTAAAAAATTAGACTGATCTTGCATTTTACGTTCGTATGCTGCAGTTGTATCAGCTATGGTAGGCAAAGAGCCATCTGCACGACGTTCCCACGCATATCCTTCTAATAGTGCTTTTAATTTCATTTATTTTAGGTTTTTCAATTTATACCGAGTCTTATTAATAAGAGTTATGATGTTATCAATTTGATTTTGTAGATTTGAATAATCGCCGACACTTGTTCTCATTTTATTAACATTGTCTCGTAGTTCATCAAAATATTTAATAACTGCTTCGGCACCAGTATATTCAACCATTTTATAAGATGTATATCCTTTAACGATGCCATGTTCTCCCTGAAAGTCTTCAACTAGTTCGTCTAGCAAAGGATCAATTCCTTCATAATATGCTTGAAGAGCTTTGTGTTCTGCATATGATTCAGTTTGCAGATGAAATATGTGAGTTTGTATCTGTGAACTCAACAACATGGATGCCATTTTAGCAAATTCCTTTTCCATTACCTTTTCCTAAATATACTAATAAACATATGCAGTGCAGACAATATCATCATGAAATATCCCAATGCTATATATTTGATTATTCGCATTCTTATTAATAAATATTAAAACACAAAAAAACCCAGGCCTAAACCCAGGTTTTCGAAACTAAAACGTCTAAGGTAGCAGACGTACGTTTAATTTTATTTTATTTTGATTACAAGTTCATCGTCTTGCAAATCGACTTTAAAATTTTCCGGCAATAAATTTTCCAAGTATTTTTTATAAAATTCAGTTCTATCAAAATCAGATTTCTCAGATTTCTTCTTTTCTTCTAATAATATAGTTTTTAACCGAATCATTCGTTATTATACTCGCATTCGTTTTCTAATCGTTTCAATTTTTTTATCGAGTCGTTCCAATTCTCCACCGTAATAATCAGCAATTGGTCCTCCTTCTGGTTCAGCTTCTTGTTCCATATCAAACATTAATTGTTGACGTTCAGCTTCCGCAGCTGCTAATTTTTCTTGATAGAAACGACTAATCTCTTTTCTTTGAGCATCAGCATAAGCCGGATTCTTAGGAGATTTCCAACCAGGTTGTTGAGTTGTTACATATTTTCGTTGTCTCATTTGATCCGGAGTATTCCAACGAGCGTCGATATCTTCGTCAGAAAGTTCATTCAATGATTCTTCATATTTCTTTTGAACTTCCCCTAATGTAGGAAGAGGCTTACCCGGCTCGCGTTCCCACGCAAATCCTTCTAGTAAAGATTTTAATTTTATTTTAGACATATCTATTTACCTTTTATATAAATAAATATGCCATATTAATATTTACCATTAATATATCCCCAAGTCCATGAAACTGATACTGGCGACAATTCAATCATGCTATTTGAAATTAAATTAACAGCTGTTGTTTGATAAGATGTCGGAACGGTACAAGATGTTGCTGTGTACACATTAATAGATGAATATTCTGCCTGAGAAAAAATTAAATTTCCATTTATTAAATTAGTATAAGCATCAGTTTTTTCAGTAACACAGTCTGTTTCGAAACTACTTCGAATTTTAATTGTATTCAGCAACACGTTTATTATATTACCCTGAGCTTTTGATTTAAAATCTGCATTTCCATTAGTTGCCCCGTTTGATAATGTAAACATTCCATTATTATAAGTTACTCCTTCTGGTCCGTCTATTTCCAATGACTCATCTGAGTTTGTTCCGTTCATTACTAAAAACTTATCGATTGTGCCGGCATAGTTCATATCAATATCAATTGCATCATCACCTTGATATCCAATTATAATATTGCTCACATTAACAGTGCCTCCAAAAAATTCAATTCCGTCATCCAAGTTTGCTACAACTTCTATGTTAGAGATAGTAGTACCTGTACCTACACCGCCAAGCGTTAAACCATTAATCTCGTTACCAGCACCTATTAAAGCACCTCCATGCCTAATTGAAATATATTCTAAATGGCCTGAGTTATCTGCGTCATCTGTTCCTCCAAATGCACCGAATGCATCAGAAGTTGGGATACCTTCGATCTGAGAAAGAACATCACCGTCTCCTGCAGATACTTTAGCACGTCCAAGCACAATAATACCACCCCAAAGACCTTGGTCAGTCTCATCAAGGTTTGTTCCAGTCAACTGTCCTGGTTGGATGTTATCCAAAACTGAAGTGAAGATAATTGGTGCAGAAGCAGTACCAACTGCATTAAGCATACCTCCTTGTGCAACAACAAGCGCAGAAGCAAGTGTACCTGTACCTTCTTCTCCTTTAACAATTGCACCTGGTTCGATAGTTAATGTTACACCATCTTCGACAACAACTTTACCTACTAACTTATAAACGTTGTTAGCCGTCCAAGTTTCATTTGCTGTGATCGCTCCAGCTTTTGTGATAGTCAGATCCACAACATTATACTCACAAGAACCATCTTCTGTTTGTGCCTTGGAATTATAATTAATAGCCGTTGGATCAGTGCACCCAGGCTTTTTACATGAAAACAATGTGACTAATGCTAAAACCGAAATTACTTGAAATTTCATTATAAACCTTTCTTTATAATAAAATAACATGAAAAATGCACTTACCAAAGGCAAATGCATTAATATAATAATTTAATAAGACGAGGATAAGATAATAATAATATATTATCGTACGTTAGTAAGCCCTTTCGGTGCAACCTCAGGTCCTACCCAGACACTCCTATTCTAAACCTCGCTCCGAGCGCATATTATTCCGTATGCTTGTTAGCTGCTTCACGTGTTCACGATGTGCCTCCAGCATTTCCCCTACTCGTTCCAAGTTGTTCAAATGAGGTGCTTCCAATTGACGCATATCTCGCTGAAAGTCTTCGGAGAACGTGTCTTCCTCTTGATCCGCTGCACGGAAACGAGGGTCACGCGTTACATTGGACTCTATTTCAGCGGAACCAAATGAACCGGTTCTGCGATATCGCTCTAATGCTTGTTCCGCTGCATCTGGGTCTTTGGTATAAGTCATTATGATGTCGAGTAAATCGTCGTCACTCAGTGCAGACTCTGTGATAATGTCTCGTAATTTAATCATTGTGTTTTCCTGTTATCGATTTAATATAAATATAGGTTTCCGCATCGATGCTGGAAACGTTGCACCTATACACGCTTGAACACGACGTCCACTACATCATCATAGGTAACTGTTTTGCCTTGCGCTAAATACGAATCTATCTTTTGCAGTTTAGATTGTGGGATATCGTGTGCTTCGGTTTTACCACCACTAACCCATCTGCGAATGCGTATCCCAGATCCCGCAGATTCAATGCTTTTAATGTTCAAGGCATCTGTTCCGAGCCATCCTTTCAAGTAAAGCGCGTATGTATAGGTTTTTCCTGTGGTAATGTTTCGTACCTCCACACGATTTCCTTTGCCTGGAACTTTGCGAATTTCGAGCTTGGATCCTCGATTTGTGGTGTATTGTGCTGTTTCTTGCAGATTCTTGGTGCCGAAGCGTCGCATATTCTCTTTAAGCTGATTTTTCATTGTGTTGCTTATTATAAAGTATTTTAATATAAATATGATACTATGTAACTGTTTTAATTTGTTATTACTAATATAATAAAAAAACCCAAGATTTTTTTATCTCGGGTCAATTATTTTTCAAAAAGTTATTAACAATTAAGTAGCTTTTTCAAATTCTATACCACCGTGCACTTCACCAATTGTGCTTTCAGGATCATATTCACCAGTAAACTCGGTGGCTTTAAACGCTTTCGATGGACTAACAATTATACCTAATCTATCCATAAACGATCGATTCGCTAAAGCTGGTGTACTTTTGTCTTTTCTATCAACCACCGATATATGAACATGTGGTACTAATTTTCCTGCAAATACTACATCCTTTTCAATGATAGGTCGTTTTTCAACCTTATCACCAACCACTGCATTTGCGTATCCGACGATTTTGTCTTTAAATTTCTTTCCGTTAATTTCCCATTCGAGATACTTGCCTTTTTGTTCAGCCTTATCACCATGTATAGACATGGATTTAGATCCATTGCCCGTGTCCATTTTTACAACCATTTCTCCTATTCCAGGAATAGTTAAACATTCACGAAATCCACAATGTATTGTTGGACTAGTCCAATTTGCTTTATCTAAAATATAATCTAGAACAATAGTTCTAAAATCCTTTTTTGCAGCAGCTCGGCCATCACCTTGTCGTACGGAACTAGGTCCGGTTGATTCTGTTAATAGACTTTTTAGTTGTATCATTGTTTCCTTATTATACGCGGTTTTATATAAATATGATACTATTATAATATACGCTGTATATCTTAATAAAGAGCACCTATATAGCAAAAAATCGTTCCGTGCTAGAAAAATAGGTATAATAGAGCCTCGATCACCCGGTACCAGGGGGTGTTAATGAAACCCACCCCACCCCCCTATTTACACCCCCCTAGCCCCCCTTGTTTTGACCCCTTGCGTACCCCCTACCCCATACCCTGTATTTTTAGAAGCAGAAAAGGGGCGTCGTTTCCGATACCCCCTAGACTCTCGTATATATGCTTCCCGCTTATACTACTCTGAATGCATACTGCACCTTGCGCTGATCTCTTGCTGTGGTCTTTAATAAGCGATCATTGTATCCCGGGTTGTCATATATGACTCCGTCTCGAATACACAATGCGTGACCGTGCACTTGAAGTATATATGTTCCCGTGGGATGCTGTTGATAAAACTTGCCTACTGTGTATCCGGCATATCTGCCTTCGCTTTTGGGATACTTGGGATTGATTAAGATCTGCAGAGTTTCTGCTTGTTCTGGACGAGCCGAGTCGACGCCTATAACCTGTGGATGCTTGCCTAGGAATTCTAAGCGCTTTGCTTGAGGCAATGTGGTTCCTGAATCGGCTAAGTGTTGCATAGTGGATGCGAATGCTCTGGTACCTTGCTTAGGCTTTCGATTGAATGTGGCTGCTACGAATCGATGTGCTTCGTCATAGCTTGATTCTGTGGCATTCATGAATGCTCTAACCACACAGTCATTTGCTTCTCCTTTTGCTAGTGTGTGACTGCTTTTGCTTACTGCTGCATATCCGCTTATAAATTTAACTGCTTTCATAACTCTCTCTTTTTAATTAATACTTAAATATAAGAAATTATTCAATGCGAGTCAAGCAAATTGCCAGAATTATTTTGCAGTGCAAATCCGACAACATTGCTGCTGCCGGACTGCTTATATAAGAGAGGTGAGACTGCTATGCTGGAATGATCTGCTCTGCTACCATTGCCTCAGGATTATCAAATCCCATTGCACATATGCGGGATGCTTTGATGAAGCTTCGAAGGTTGATCTCTACTCCGTCAAATTTGGCATGGAGATTTTTCATTACCTCTAATGCTTGCTGCTTAGCCGACATTGGAATCGAACTTTCCATTTCAGGCAATAGCTGCTCTATGCGCTGGAACATCTGCTTGGTGTTCATTGAGATGTCTGCCACAAAGCTACGAGACTTGATTGCGTCGTCTAATCCGCTTTGAGGAATATTTGAGATGAATATGATCTTGCCGCGGAACTCAAAACTGCGTGGCACATAATTCCCATCTTCGTCTTTTAGTGACTTGCTGGATAAGTATGAGATGCGTCGAGTGTCATAGCTATCCAATGCTGCTTTGAGGATATTAACTGCGTCGTCGTCTTTGAATACCGAGTCACAGTCATCCAACACAATTACGCTGTCTGAGTGCTGGAACAATGTGAGGTATAATCCTGCTGCGGTTGCTCGTCCTTTAAAGTGAACAAATCCGTGGGACTCCTTTAACCCTATGTCTGACAGTGTCTGCTTGACTAAGAAGGTCTTGCCTAATCCTGCACCTCCGGTTACTAATAGGCTGGGTTGAATTCCTTTACCTACCATTTTGGTAAGACGCTCTAAGTTGGAAAACATTACCGCCGGATCGCGCTCCTGCACTACTTGCATAAAGCTCATCTTGCTGGATGACTGCTTTTGCTTGTCTGAGAAGATGCTACCTGCTAATCTCGTTACTCGGCCTGTTGCTGGGTCTACTGCTAGCACTGCATTGTCTTTGAAGGCATTCTTAATTTGAATGTCTCGGATTAGATCCGCCGGCGCAATTGCACCTGTCTCAATACACTTTGCTACTAGCTTCCCATTAACCTTCGCTGCTCTAAATAAATTTGTCATATCTCTTATTTTTTAATATACTTAAATATAGTAATAATATCCGTGCGTGTCAAGCAAATTGCAAACTTTTTTACAACGAATCTTTAAGCTTTTCTCCTACCCATGCCCCACTTAATAAGCTGGCAGCTAGTGTCGGTGTCACTAAAACAATTGCTAGTGCTAATTGGAATCCTGGCAGATCTGTTGCTAATTTAATTAGGATTACGGTTGCTGCTATAGGAGCCATAAAAGCTACTGCTACTAGGATAAGGATAATAAATGCTACTAAATTTCTCATAACTCTCTCTTTTTAATTAATACTTAAATATAAGGTTTTAACCCGTGCGTGTCAAGCTTTTTAGTAACTTTGTTTAAACTTTTTTTGCTGGCTGTTTTTCACGTCCACAAGGGCTGACATTGCTGCCAACCCGGGACTGAGAGATATATGATTAATTTCTTGCTTCTAGCAGTGGCATACCTGATTCCGTAGGTATATAGATCTTGTCGCCTTTATCAATGTTACGAACCCACAGGTATTTGATATACGATTCGGTTAGCTTACCATTCTCTATATCCATTGCCTGAGCCATACCTTCTGCGCGGATCACTTCGGCATTCTTTTGACCAATGGCACGAATACTATCAGCTTCTTTGTCTAACCGTGCAGCTTCCACATTTGCCTTAGCTTCCTCAATTTGGATCTTTCTGTTTTGCTCGGCTTGAACAAATTCCGCTTTACCTCGCATCTCGCTTCGATACACATTATACTTAGGTAAGCCGATGAACAATGCCAGGATCAATAGCAATACCGATCCGGTAACTGTGAAGGCCCAGGTGCGTGTCTTTTGCCGATTGCTACGGAGCTGGGATTTCAATTCATCGAACTTTTCTCCATTCTCAATGATGCGTGTTAGCTTTCTTGCATCTGTCTTGTCTACTAGGTCTCTTAACTCTTGCTTTGTCATATTGTCTTGTTTTTTAATTTGCTTAAATATATGAAATATTCTGTTCGGTTCCTAATTTAATTTAAATTAATTCCACCGATGCTTTTTATTAGATCTTCTACTGCTAAGCCGGCACGACGATCTGCTCCTCGGCGTTCTGCAAGCTTCTTATCCAGGAACTTCTCTACATGGCTGGATAACTCTACCATATCGCCTTGCTGCAATGCTCCGATCAACAATTGAATGTTCCCTGCTAGCAATGCCATGTCGTTATTGAATGGTGCACAGTCTGCGGCGCGGGCTGCGGCTCTGTCTAATAGGTTCATTACTCGGGTAACCATTTCATCGAATTCTTGTTGTGTCATGTCTCTCTAATTTATGATGTTCTTTCACGTCCGCATGCCCTAACATTTCTGCTAGGGCCGGGATGCTCGGGGAACGAAGAGTCTTACTTGCTGCTCTTAGGCTCCGGAGTGATTTTGATCTTTTCGTGGAAGCTCACACTATTCAGGTAACCGTTTGTGGTTGGCATACCCTGCTTATCCATCTCTGCTAGGATCTGCTTTCTGGTAAGACCTTTTGCTGCTAATGCTAGGATGGTTCCTCGCTTAAGACCTCGTGCTGTGGACTTGCTCTTTGCTTTAGCCTTTTTTGGTCTTGCTTTGAGCAACTTCTCCAAATCCGCAGACTTCATAAAGAATGGATTCTTTGGAGTTTTAATTCCTTTGTCTTGCACTGCTTTCGCTAATTCATTTCTTGTCATAACTCTTATTTTTTAATTATACTTAAATATATGAAATTAAATGATGCGTGTCAACCTTTTACGCAACTTTTTTTAAACTTTTTTTTACTTCCCGGTTGCTAGGAATTTTGATGAAAATCTAGGTGCTTCTGCTGCTTTGCGCTTTTGCTCTTCTCGGTAAGCTCTATTCTGCTTACCTGCTTGGATTGCTACTGCTACTGCACTGCTTTGACTTACTGGTGCTTTTGCATCTCTTCGGAACTGACCCATTACCGCTCCTTGTCTTTCGAATCCTGAATTTGAATTTTTCTTTGCCATATCTCTTATTTTTTAATATACTTAAATTTAAGGAAAAAAAGAACACGTGTCAACCTTTTTCACAGATATTTTTCCAATAATTTTATCCCTGACAATTTGCGGAGATCCTTTTCTCCTTGACGAACCAATTGTCTTGCTCGCTCACCAGTGATATGCATTTCATCAGCAATTTGTTCCATTACCTGAGGATACTCCATTCCTATGCCATAGAAGCGACATACTGCTTCGGCTACCTTAGGCTTGAGCTGACTCAGTGCTCGATTCAATTCAAAGCGGAGATCCTCTAATTCATGAAGACCAGGTGTAGAGTCTGCGGCAAGGTATCGGTCTGCATAGGATTCTGCATTTTCATCATCTCCCACTTTAACATCGGAGCTCTGCTCTGAATACTCTTCGGTTCTGGTTTTATGTGATGGTATCCTTACCACTCTGCTATAATCATTCAAAGCCTTTTGTATCTCTGCTCTAACATACCATACTGCAAAGCTAATGAACTTGACTCCTTTGTCTGGATCGAATTTGGATACTGCTTCAAACAATCCTAAATTGCCAAAGCCGATCAGATCCTCCATTGGAATACCCATTCCTTGGTAACCTCGTGCTACCTGAGTGACGAATCTCAAATTGCAGGTAACCAACCGGTTGATTGCTGCCCGGTCACCGGCACGTGCCTGGATCGCTAATTCTCGTTCTTCGTCCCGAGACAATAGACCTGGCTTCTTGATTTCATTGAGATAAGCCTTTGTGCTATCTGCTGTGGAGACAACGGCACCTTTACTTACGAATATTTTTGACATATAACTTGTTTTAGATATTATTAAAACGCTTTGCTTCTGCGATCATCTCTTTTGCTTCAGCTCTAACCAATTTCTTGTCGGCATCCGGCATTCTCCGCATTACATATGCTACCACTTCACCGATTCTCAACTTGCCAGACTCGGCAATCATTTTTCTAATTTCAAATCTCATAACCCTTATTTTTTATAATACTTAAATATAAGCATTTTTATGTTCAGATCCTAATCTTTTTTCAACTTTGTTATAAAGGAAAGAATAATATTTCGATGTCACCCCACCGATCGAATTCGATGGTAACACGATTCCCTTTGAACCGACCTATACTACTTGCATAGTCTGTGAATGGCATCCGATCTTCCGGGTGTGCATTTGCTTGCCACT
>Ga0070745_1000937_pt1 | contig 16499 bp, 16 predicted proteins | sample VirMetDEL_Mar_4_FD_77438 | JGI IMG/M metagenome (GOLD analysis project Ga0070745, IMG submission 77438) | Aqueous microbial communities from the Delaware River and Bay under freshwater to marine salinity gradient to study organic matter... | ecosystem: Environmental > Aquatic > Marine > Coastal ...
CACCCGAAGAAGCCAACGAGAAGTCCAAGACCCATGGCGAAAGCCGAGACGCCAAAAGCCACAACCGACGTGAATAGTGATGCCCGCAAGAACGAGGCGTTCATCACGGTGGCGCGCACGGGGTCTTCGCGGTCGAGCTGAGCGTAGGTCGCTCCCCCGCTCGCCTCAAGTGCGTGAGTATTGATAATTGTTGCTTCAGCGAGAGCCGTGAACGGGCCGTTCACTGGAGCGTTGGCCAAAAACGGTGCGTCTTCGGCGACAACAATTTGCTCTGCACTCAGCTGCGAGGACACAACTCCCCAGACAACCCCACCGGCGAGAATCAAAACAATTCCACCGATGATGCCAGCCAAGCCAACGAGTCTAATGAACGTGCGCTTTCCGCCAGTCAGGTGGCCAAGCGGCGTAACGGACGAAGTCTCTACGGTCATGATGTACCTCTCAGAGTGAATGAATACTCCAAGTACAACGCGAAAGCTCGTCAATAATTAGGGTCGAAAGTCCTGACTACCGAAAAAGTTTCGACACCGTTCGTTGCCTCGTGAAGCGGCAAGTGCGTGGGCTTCTACAGTCGAGCGAGCAATCGCGACATTCTCGTGAGCGTCGAGTCCTTGCCAAGAAGTTCCATTGATTCGAACAGCGGTGGGCTAATGCGTCTGCCCGAGATCGCGCTGCGCAGCGGCCCGAAAGCGTTGCGGGGTTTGAGGCCAAGACCCTCGATGAGCGAAGCCCGGAGAGCTGCCTCGATTGCCTCGTGGTTCCAGTCAACAACAGCTTCAAGCGCTGTCGCGGATGCCGCGAGCACCTCGATCGCGGAAGCGTCGGGCAGGGCATCCGCAGCAACTTCAAGCTCATCGTCGGGGGTGAACAGAAACGCGAGTAGCTCTGGTGCTTCGCCGAGCAACTGCATTCGCTCTTGTACGACCGGAGCGATGCCCTCGAGCAAGTGGCGGTGCTGAGCGTTCTGCTCGTCGATGATGCCGGCGGCCACGAGGTAGGGCACGAGCCTGTCAGCGAACTCGGTGACCGACAGCAGCCTGATGTGGTCCCCGTTGAGCGACTCGGCTTTTTTGACGTCGAAACGCGCGGGGTTGGGGTTGACGTCGACAACGTCGAAGGCCGCAACCATTTCGTCGATCGAAAACACGTCGCGGTCGTGGGTGAGCGACCAGCCGAGTAGCGAGAGGTAGTTGACGAGGCCTTCTGGAATGAAGCCGCGGTCCCGGTGGTGGAACAGGTTCGACTCTGGGTCGCGCTTGGAGAGTTTTTTGTTGCCTTCGCCCATGACGTAGGGCAAGTGACCGAAGCGCGGAATGAAGGTTGTGAGACCGATCTCGATGAGGGCCGTGTAGAGCGCGATCTGCCGTGGCGTGCTCGAGAGGAGGTCTTCCCCGCGCAAAACGTGGGTGATACCCATGAGCGCATCGTCGACGGGGTTCACGAAGGTATACAGCGGAGCACCGTTGGGCCTCACAACAACAAAGTCACTGAAGGAACCGGCCGGGAAGGTGATCTCTCCGCGAACGAGGTCGTCGAAACTCAGATCAGTGTCAGGCACTCGCAAGCGCAGAGCAGGCTCGCGGCCCTCAGCCTTGAAGGCCGAAATCTGCTCGGCCGTGAGGTCGCGCTCAGAGTTGTCGTAGCCCTGCTTGGGGTCGCGACCATTGGCGACGTTGTGCGCTTCGATCTCTTCGCCCGTGGCAAAACTCTCGTACAAGTGACCGGATGCCTTCAACTGGTCAATCACGCCGTAATAGAGCTCCGTGCGCTCTGACTGGCGGTACGGGCCGTGCGGGCCGCCCACGTCGATGCCTTCGTCCCAGTCGATGTTGAGCCACCGCAAAGCGTCGAGAAGCTGCAAGTAGCTTTCTTCAGAGTCACGCTCGGCATCAGTGTCTTCGATCCGGAAGATGAGCTTGCCGCCCGTGTGCCTCGCATAGGCCCAGTTGAAGAGGGCTGTGCGAATGAGGCCCACGTGGGGCGTGCCGGTGGGTGATGGGCAAAACCTGACGCGAACGTCGGCGCCGGTTGCTGTTGAGAAGGGAGTAGACATCGCCTGTAATTCTACGGCGTGAGGGCGCGGCGCCGTTGGCGCTGTGCGAACAGCGTTGTCGACACAACAACAATGGCAACAAGAGTGAGGGTCACTGCCGAAAGCCCGGCATAACCGATGAGCGCGAGAACAACTCCTGCGAGCGCCCCACCAATTGCGCCGGAAGCACTCATGAGTAGGTCGGCACGACCTTGAGTGCGCGTTCTCGTCGCGGGGTCTGCCGACTCAGCGATGAGGGCCGAGCCTGCGACCGTCGATGCGCTCCAGCCGAGCCCGAGAAAAATAAGCCCGGCCATAACCCAGCCTTCACTTTCGGCACCGAACCACGTCATGAAGAGGCTTGCAGCGAGAAGCGACTGGCCAATGAAGATTGTTGACACTCGCCCGAGCCGGTCGCTCAGGATTCCGAAAACCGGCGACAGCGCATACATTCCCGCGATATGCAGACTGATCGTGAAACCGACGATCACAAGTGTCGCACCGTGGCTCGTGAGGTGCACTGGGGTCATGGCCATGACGGCAACCATGGTGGCGTGGCTGAGCGCTATGGCAATGAGTCCCGTTCTCACTCCGGCCGGGTTTGCGACCGCGACCACACGGCCAACCGTCGCTGCCGCCGTTTTGCCCAGTTCGGCCGCTATCGCGAGCGGGTCAGGATGCAGCCCCACGAGGTAGAGAACTGCCGCGAGCAACTGGGCGGCAACGGTAAACAGGAAGGGCCCGGCCAAGGGAACGAGGCCAAGTGCTTGACCAAACTGATCGCCAGGACCTATGAGGTTCGGTCCGGCAACAGCTCCGACTGTTGTCGCCCACACGACAAGCGATAAATCGCGACCGCGAGTTGTGGGCTCAGAAAGGTCGGTCGCAGCGAACCTCGACTGCAAATTGACAGCAGTTCCCACCCCGATCAACACCAGGCCCACAAGCAACAGCGGGAAAAATCGGGTTTGCGCGGCGACAATACTCAACAAGGCACCCGTCGCGGCGAGAGTCGCACCGGTCGCTAGAGCGGGTGAGCGCCCACGTCGTCCGGCGAGAGTGGCGAGCGGGATGGCGGCTGCAGCGGCGCCCAGAGTGGACATTGTTGCGGCCATGCCTGACCAGGCATCCGAACCGGAAATGTCGGCGGCGAGAAGGGCACCAACCGAGAGCGTCGAGCCCATGCCGAGCCCAGCGAGAACCTGGCCTGCCATGAGGATGCTCCGCGTGCGCGTGCGCGCTCGCGACACAAACTCGGGGGTAAGCGCGAGTGACACATTGCCGGAACCAACCGTGGACTTAACCACGGTCGCGTGCTGGATTGCTCAGCGTCCCGATTCCCTCAATGGTGATCTCAACGACTTGGCCCGCTTCGAAACCGCCGAGGCCCGCTGGGGTTCCCGTCATAATGATGTCACCAGGCAAGAGGGTCCACACGTTCGACACAAACTCGATGATCTCGGGAATCTGATGCACCATCTGGGAGGTGTTTCCGTGTCGGCGCAACTCGCCATCGACGTAGGTTGTAATCTCGAGGTTGCCCGGTTCGAGCTCGGTTTCGATGACGGGGCCGATCGGTGCAAAGGTGTCGTAGCCTTTGGCCCTCGCCCATTGCCCGTCGCTTACCATGAGGTCTCGCGCCGAGACGTCGTTGCCCACCGTGTAGCCAAATACGTAATCGGCATAGTCGGCAGCTTTCACACTTTTGGCGACACGACCGATGACAACAACAAGTTCGCCCTCGTGAACGATCTTGCCAACCCCTGGCGGCAACTGAATGTCGTCACCGGGGCCAACAATAGCGGTGTTGGGTTTCAAAAAGATGAGCGGCGTGCTTGGCCCCTCAACACCCATGTCGGCCCTGTGGTCGGCGTAGTTGAGACCGACACACACAACTTTCGAGCGAGGAATGACAGGTGCCAGCAACCTCACACTATCGAGCAGCAGACGTTCTTCAGTGGTGTCGAATCCACTAAACAACGGGTCACCGGCGAGAACAACAATCTCCTCGCCGTCGATGATTCCGTAGCGAGGATCTCCCCCGGAGCTAAACCGTGCGATCTTCATGGTGCCCGCTGCCCTACTTGTCGAGTCGCAGCATCCAGCCGTGCGGGTCCGCGCGACGGCCGTACTGAATGTCGGTTAGTTCTTCGCGCAGCGACATCGTGAGCTCGCCCGCAGTAGCGTCGGCAGACCCGATCTCGAAGTCTTCTCCAACGATGCGACCGATGGGGGTGATGACTGCGGCCGTGCCACACGCAAACATCTCGACGATGTCACCGGATGCCACACCCTCACGCCACTCCTCGAGGCTCACGCGGCGGCGAACCACGGTGTGCCCGCGGTCTTCCGCGAGCTGCAGAATTGAGTCGCGAGTGATGCCTTCAAGAATCGAATCGGATTCTGGCGTAACGAGAGTGCCGTCTTTGTAGACGAGCACAACGTTCATGCCACCGAGCTCTTCGATGTACTTGCCCTCGACAGAGTCGAGGAACAACACTTGAGCGCAACCATGCTCGGCAGCTTCGGCCTGGGCCACAAGGCTCGACGCGTAGTTGCCGCCGGTTTTGGCAGCTCCCGTTCCACCTTTGCCCGCACGCGCATAACTCGTCGACAGCCAGATCGACACAGGGGCGACGCCACCAGTGAAGTACGCTCCCGCGGGGCTCGCGATCACGTAGTAGTTGACCTTCGCCGCCGGGCGCACCCCGAGGAACGCTTCTTTGCCAAACATGAACGGCCGAAGGTACAAGCTCGTCTCGGGGGCAGACGGCACCCAGTCACTATCGACTGCAATGAGTTGCTTTATCGACTCAACAAAATACTCGATAGGGAGTTCCGGCAGGGCTAGCCTGCGAGCAGAGCGCTGAAGCCTCGCCCCATTGGCGTCGGGACGGAAAGCCCACACCGAGCCGTCGGCGTGACGGTAAGCCTTGAGCCCTTCAAAGATCTCTTGACCGTAGTGCAGCACTGCTGAGGCCGGATCCATAGCAATGGGGCCGTACGGCTGCACTCGAGGTCGGTGCCACCCACCGCGCTCGCTCCAGCAAATGTCGACCATGTGGTCAGTGAAGTGTTTGCCAAAACCGGGGTTTGCAAGAATCGCCTCCCTCTCCTGAACCGCACGCGGCGAATCGTTGGGCATGACCTGGAAAACGAGGTCACGTTGTGCCATCTGGAGGGGAATTGTCATGGGGTGTCCTTTTCGAACTGTCTAATACAACTTACGGGAGCCGAGACGCAATCGCATCGCCCACCTCGGCCGTAGTGCGAGCGTCGGAGCCACGATCGGCGAGGTCTGCTTGCACCGCTGCGGTGACTGCCGCCGCGGCATCCGCAAGACCTAAATGGTCAAGCAGGAGCGAGACAGACAGAATCGCGGCTGTGGGGTCAGCGAGCTGTTGTCCGGCAATGTCTGGCGCGGATCCGTGGACCGGCTCGAACATGCTCGGGAAGGTGCCGTCCGGGTTGATGTTGCCGGAAGCTGCCAGTCCGATTCCGCCGCTGATTGCGGCGGCAAGGTCGGTGAGAATGTCGCCAAAAAGGTTGTCTGTGACGATGGTGTCAAATCTACTCGGATTTGTGACTAAAAATATCGTCGCAGCGTCAACATGCAGATAATCGACCGAAATTTCTGGAAACTCGAGTGCGACCTTGTTCACCGTGCGCTGCCACAAGCCCCCTGCGTGGGTGAGCACGTTGGTTTTGTGCACGAGGGTGAGTTTTTGTGCAGGCCGGGATGCCGCAACAGCAAAGCCGTGCCGCACCAAGCGCTCAACGCCGTAGGCCGTGTTGACCGAGACTTCGTTGGCAACCTCGGCGGGAGTGCCCACGCGAATCGCTCCGCCGTTGCCGACGTAAGGGCCTTCAGTGCCCTCCCTCACCACAACAAAGTTGACATCGCCGGGCTCGCTCAACGGTGAATCGACACCGGGGAACAAGGTGGTCGGTCGCAGATTCACGTAGTGGTCGAGAGCAAAACGAAGCTTCAAGAGCAGTCCACGTTCGATGATGCCGCCGGCCAAACGCGAGTCTCTGGGATCGCCGCCGACTGCACCAAGCAAAATCGCGTCGTGGGTCGTGAGAGCAGCGATGTCGTCATCGCTCAGGATCTCGCCAGTCTCGAGGAAGTGGCCGGCGCCAAAGGGAAAATCCGTCGTCTCGAGGCTGATGTCGTCGGGCAAAACCTTGTGGAGAACTTTGACCGCTTCGGCGATAACTTCTGGACCGATTCCATCGCCCGCGATGACGGCTAGTTTGATCGTACGGGGCATGAGTTGGCTCCTGAAAATGTGCGGGACTTATCAGTTCAAGGCTACAGCGCTCGCCCATGCACCATAGTCATCGTCGTGAGCCTCACGTTATAGTCGCACCATGGAAATCCTTCACAATATTCTTCTCGTGCTCCACTTCATCGGCCTTGCATCGTTGCTCGGCGGATTCCTCGTGCAAATGAAGTCCTTCAAGACCAAGTCGGCTGTCATCAACCCTGCGATTCTTCACGGTGCACTGACCCAACTTGTTACCGGGCTTGCCCTCGTGGGAGTCGCTGAAATGGACCCCGACAACGACGCACTCAACTACGCAAAGATCGGCACGAAGCTCACTGTGCTGCTCGTGATTTACGTGCTTGCTCTCGTGAACCGCAAGAAGTCGTCGGTTCCCACCCCCATCATCGGTGCTATCGGAGCTCTCACGATTCTCAACATCGTCCTTGCGGTGTTCTGGTAACTAGTGCGACTCACAGACCAGAGAGGTACAGTCAGACCATGAGTATTGGTAGCGGAATTGTCCTGATTGTCATCGGAGCCATTTTGGCCTTCGCCATAAACATCGACGTGACGTGGATCGACCTCGATCTCGTCGGCGGCATCCTCATCGGTGCTGGTGTCATCGTTTTTGCACTCGGAATCATCTTTGCCTTCCGTAAGCGTCAGTCGGTAACGACCGTGCGCACGGTTCCCGGCAACGGTACGGGTGTGACCGAGTCACAGCGCTCAACGAGCGACAGCTAGAAAACAACCTCGGGTTCAAGCCCAAAAAAACAGCCCCTCCGGTCGACCGGAGGGGCTGTTTTGTTACGTGCGTGAGCGGCTAGCTAGAGTTCGGTTATGTCGATTTCGCGCATAAGCGTCGCGTCGATCGCTTCGCTCACCTTCTCGAGCAAACCTTCTGGAACCTGTGAGTCGATCGTGAGTACGCTGAGCGCTTGACCACCGGCACGATGGCGAGCGATCTGCATTCCTGCAATGTTGATGGATGCGTCGCCAAACTCCTTGCCGTAGACGGCAACGATTCCGGGGCGGTCCGTGTAGACCATGACGATGAGGTGTGCTGCAACGGGAACTTCAACGTCGTAGCCGTTGATCTCCACAATCTTCTCGATTTGTTTGGTTCCCGTGAGGGTTCCCGAAACCGAAATCGTTGTGCCGTCGCCCAGAGCACCAGAAATGCGCAGCAGGTTGCGGTACTCCTCGCTCTCGCTCTCAGTGATGAGCCTCACAGCAATTCCGCGCTGTTCGGCGAGCAACGGCGCGTTGACGTAGCTCACCGAATCGGTGACGATGTTGGAGAAAATGCCCTTGAGAGCTGCGAGCTTGAGCACACTCACATCGAGCTCTGCAATCTCGCCGCGAACCTCGACATCGACAGAAGTGAGCGGGCTGTTGGCAAGGCCGGAGAACACCTGCCCGAGCTTCTCCATGAGCGGGATGCCGGGGCGCACGAGCGGGTCGATGACACCGCCGGCGACGTTGACGGCATCCGGTACAAGTTCTCCGCTCAGGGCGAGTCGCACTGACTTGGCGACGGCCACGCCCGCTTTTTCTTGAGCTTCATCTGTTGAAGCACCGAGGTGGGGGGTAAGCACGACGTTGTCGAGCGTCAGTAACGGTGAGTCTGTTGGCGGTTCATTGACAAAAACGTCTAGGCCAGCACCGGCGATTCGACCGGACTTGAGGGCCGCAAAAAGCGCGTCTTCGTCGATAAGCCCGCCGCGCGCGACGTTGATGACAAACGCTGTCGGCTTCATGAGTGCGAACTGGTCGGTGCTGATCATGCCCGTGGTCTCAGGAGTGCGAGGCATGTGAATCGTGATGAAGTCTGACGTCTCAAGAACTTCCTCGAGGCTCAGCAGCGTGACGCCCAGTTGCTGTGCGCGCGCTGCCGTGACGTACGGGTCAAATGCCACGACGTTCATTCCGAAGGCTTGCAAACGCTGAGTGATGAGCGCACCAATTCGACCGAGGCCGATGATGCCAACGGTTTTTTCGTACAGCTCAACACCCGTGTACTTCGAACGCTTCCACGTGCCAGCGGCAAGGCTGTCGTGGGCCGCGGGAATGTGGCGGGCAAGGCTAAGAATGTGGCCGACCGTGAGTTCTGCCGCCGAAATGATGTTCGAAGTTGGGGCGTTGACAACCATGACGCCAGCCGTTGTCGCAGCCTTGATGTCGACGTTGTCGAGTCCGACGCCCGCGCGCGCGATAACCTTGAGGCTCTTTGCGGCCGCAATGGCTTCTTCGTCGACGTTAGTCGCTGATCGGATGAGGATGGCGCTCGCATCGGCGAGTGCGCTGAGCAACGCCGGACGGTCGGTACCGTCGACGGATCGCACGTCAAAGTCGGGCCCCAAAGCCTCAACTGTTGCGGGGGAAAGTTCTTCGGCAATCAGCACAATGGGCTTGGCCACGAATCGAGTCCTTTAGATAACGTCCACTTGCGTTGCGCGGGGGCGCAACCGAAATGATTTTAGTGCAGTACGAGAGTGCGCATGAGCACTATGACGTACGAGGACCTTTTTTGGGCTTCGATGAACGAGTTGCCTCTGCCGCTTCAGCCTCAGCAGCTTCCGCAGCTAGCTTTTCCTGAATCTCGGCGCGGTAGCGCGTGCGACGAACGCGACGCATCATGTCGATAAGCAAAAATACTGTTGCTAGTGCCACGATGAAAGTCATCGCGAAGCCAATCCACGTTGGAGTGACTTGATTTTCGTCGATGAGCGACGGCGGCAGCGGCTCGGGGGTGGGATCGTTTTCGATGATGACGGCAAAAACGCGCCATCCCAGATCACTCACAAAGCCAGTGGCACTAGTTATCGGGCTCAGCACGCTCATTGCGGTTCCTCAATTTTTGTATCCTGCAGAAAGGTCACTCGCTCTCTCCGATGATCTGACGAGCACGATTGTTGCAGCAGTCGAACTGTCACGAGACTGGGAGGTTTAGCGAATAACCTTGACCTACAGACTATTAGCTAAACCTGTCAGCTAGCCCTGCGGGAAGACCATGGAGTGATTGTGCCGTCACCAACTGTGCAGCCCACAGCTCTCGACGAGCGCTATGGTCGAACTCCTCGCTCGGCCACTCGCACGCGCGCGCTTTTCATTGCTACGGCAGCTGCTTTTGCCGTTGTTTTTGCAGCGTGGCTCGTCTGGGGCGGGCTCTTAGGTGCCCCCGCCCAGCTCGAGACCCGCGATACCGGATACACGATCGTCAACGATCAGCTCGTCGAGGTGCGATTCTCGGTAACGTCAGAACCGAACACTCCCATCAGCTGTGCAGTGAATGCCCTCAACGAGAGTTTTGGCATCATCGGGTGGAAAATCGTACAACTACCGGTGACTGAACAACGCACTCGCGCTTTCATCGAAGAGGTACGAACCACCGAGCCAGCCGTGACAGGCTTGATCTACCGTTGTTGGCTAACCTAAGCTAATTCGATTGTCACCTCGGGGCCGGCTCGTTCGCCGGTCCCCATTCTTGTATTGGAGCACAGATTGACTAACGACAAGGCAGTCACCTGGCTAACGCAGGAAGCGTTCGATCGCCGCACTGCCGAGCTCGAACAGCTCTCCGGTGAGGGCCGCATCGAAATCGCCAGAAAGATCGAGCTAGCGCGCGAAGAAGGTGACCTCAAAGAAAATGGTGGATACCACGCCGCTCGTGAAGAGCAAGGCAAGATCGAAGCACGCATCAGGGTGCTGACAGAATTGCTGCGCCACGCAGCAGTAGGCGATGCCCCGGAGTCCACGGGCGTTGTCGTGCCCGGCACCGTTGTCACCGCAACGATTCTCGGTGGCGGAGGAGTATTTTTGCACGGTAGCCGCGAGATTGTTGGCGACACCGACCTCGACGTCTACAGCGAAGGCAGTCCTCTTGGGTCCGCCATCATGGGGCTCAAGATCGGCGACAGCACAAGCTACTTGGCCCCCAACGGCAAGTCGATCGAGGTGTCCATAGTCAACGTGGAGACCTTCCTCGCGTAAGGGCTCTTCTCACCACGGACTGTTGTACGCCGAGGGGCCTTCCCGGTCGAGAAGGCCCGAACCAACCTAAAAGTCGATTCGGGGCTCGTAGCCTTCGTCGCGTAGTCGTTGCAAAACCTCGTCGGCGTGCTGCGGGCCCCGAGTTTCGATGTGAAGTTCGAGCTCAACTTGACTGATCTGCATGCCGCCGGTGTGACGAGTGTGCAGCACCTCGACGACGTTGGCGTTTGCTTCGGCAACGAGGGCTGCGGTACGAGCGAGCTGTCCTGGGCGGTCGGGCAGCGGGATTCGCAGCTTGAGGTACCGCTCCGAGGCGGCAAGCCCGTGGGCGATAATGCGCTCCATCATCATGGGGTCGATGTTTCCACCCGACAAAATGACGACGGTTTTTCCCGTGTCCTTAATGTGGCCGGCAAGAATCGCTGCAACCCCAACGGCTCCCGCGGGTTCCACAACAAGCTTGCCGCGTTCAAGCACAAGCAACATCGCACGAGCAGTGACGTCATCGTCAACAGTGACAACTTCGTCGACAGTGTCGCGAACTATGTCGAAGTTGAGCGCGCCCGGGCGGGCAACGTTGATTCCGTCGGCGATCGTCGGCTGCGTAACAATCTCAGTAACGTGACCGTTGATGAGTGACAAGGGGTAGGGAGCGGCGTTTGTCGCTTGCACGCCGATGACACGAATCGTGCGCCCTTCTAAAGCTGCGCGTTGTTTGAGCACACTCGCCACCCCAGAGATGAGCCCTCCCCCGCCGATAGGAACGATGACCGTGTCGACATCGGGAACTTGGTCGAGAATTTCTAGGCCAACGGTTCCTTGACCTGCGACAACGTGTTCGTGGTCAAAAGGGTGGATGAAAATCGCGCCCGTCTCTTCTGCAAACTCAGCGGCCGCGCGAAGAGGTTCCTCAACGGTGTGACCACGCAGCACAACGTCAGCGCCATAGCCGCGAGTGGCCAGGAGCTTGGGCAAAGCAACACCAACGGGCATGAAGATTGTCGCCGCGATTCCCAACTCGCGAGCAGCAAAAGCGACACCTTGAGCGTGGTTGCCTGCTGAAGCCGCGACAACTCCCCTGGCCTTTTCCTCGTCGCTCAATTGCGAGAGCCGGTTGTACGCACCACGGATTTTGTACGAGCCCGTACGCTGCAAATTTTCGCACTTCATGAAGACGTCAGAGCCGAGCACTTCACTCAAAAAACGAGCAGTCTCCATGGGCGTAATGTCAGCAACCTTCGACACTCTTTCGCGAGCTTCATCGAAGTCGGCAAGGGTGGGGCCGACAATCACTGTGTCTGTCATGGGGTGCCTGTCATGTGCGGTTGCGTATCGCTCGCTGGGTGCGAGCCGTGAGCCTAGAGCCGGCAAGCGACAACAGAGCCACCGGCTAGTCAACCATTCTACGTTTCCGATACGCCCCGAGGAGCACCGACGCTAGGAGCGGTCGACAACCACGAGCGCCTTCGCGACAAAACGAATGTGCACGGTGTCACCGATTTCTGGCCGCACGGCAACTTCGTGCTGAACGGCAACGATTGTGCCGTCATCCAGTTTCACTCCCGTGCGCCTGAGCGAACCGAGAAAGCTGGAGGTGACAACGGTTCCGGGGGTTCCTGTCGTGCCGATGAGAACATCCTCGGGACGCACAAACGCTGTTACCTGGCCGTCGGCTCTGGCATCCCCCAGCACGGGGATCTTTTCGCCATACAGCTCGACCGTGCCCGATTTCACAATTGCGGGCACCCGATTGCTGAGCCCCACAAAGTTGGCAACAAAAGAACTCGCGGGCGCAGCGTACAGCTCTTCAGGAGTCCCAATCTGCTCGATGACACCGTCGCGCATCACCGCAACCCGATCGGCGATTGCGAGAGCTTCCTCTTGATCGTGGGTGACAAATACAGTCGTGATTCCCAGTTCGGTCTGGATACGACGAATCTCCTCGCGCAATTGCACGCGCACTTTGGCATCGAGCGCGCTCAACGGCTCATCGAGCAACAGCACGCGTGGCCTCGTCACGAGAGCACGCGCGAGAGCGACGCGCTGCTGTTGGCCACCAGAGAGTTGGTGAGCGAATCGCTCAGCGTGGTGGTCGAGTCCCACCATCTCGAGAGCTTCCGCTGCGCGTGTCGTGCGCTGGGCCGCCGGCACCTTCCTCATACGCAAACCGAACTCGACATTTTCGAGGGCCGTCATGTGGGGAAAGAGCGAGTAGGACTGGAAAACCATGCCGATGTCACGCTTGTTGGTTGGCACGCTTGCAACATCAACGCCGTCGATAAGGATGCGGCCGCTATCAACGCTCTCAAGCCCCGCGAGCACGCGCAAAGCGGTCGTTTTTCCACACCCCGACGGGCCAAGCAACGCGACGAACTCGCCAGGTCGCAGCGCGAGATTGATGGTGTCGAGAGCACGGTGGCTGGCAAAAGACTTTGTCACCCCGTCGAGCTCAACCGTGGCACTCGCGAGCGCCGCTTTCGTGATGGGGCCGGTATAGGTTGTCGTCGTCATGAGGTGCTCCGATTGCGCCCGGCGGTGCCGAGCCTGCCGATGATGAGAAGAAGAATGAATGCCACCGCGAGCGACAGCAGAGCGAGAATCACAGCCACGTAGGGGTCGGATTGGGAAATCTGCAGGAGCGCCGTTTGCAGGTTGACGCGGTTCAGAAGCGATGCGATCGTGAACTCCCCGAGCACAACGGCGACCGAAATGAACGCGGCTGCGAGCACACCCCGACGAAGATTCGGCAGCAGGATCCTCACCACGATCACGACCCAGCCTGCCGACAGTGTGCGGGCCGCTTCGCTCAGGGTCGCGACATCCACCGCGTCAAGGTTCGATTGAATGGCTCGGTAGGCGTAGGGCAAAACCGTGATGCCGTAGGCAAACGCGAGAGTCCAAATCGAGCCGCCAACCAGCCGCACAATCACTCCATACACAGGGGCAAGCCCAACAACAAGAACGATTGCTGGCACCGTGATGGGTGCAATACAGATGAATTCGAGAACTCGTCGCAGTCTCGGAAACTGGAGGTGCACGAGGATCATCGTTGGCAAGAGCAGCACAAGCACGATGCCGACTGTGACAACGGCGAGCAAAAGCGAATTGGATATCGCGGTGCCAAGCCCCCGGTAGGTGCGAGCGTTCTCAGGGTTGAACAGCTCCACCCAGTGCTCTGCCGTATAGCCGCCGCCCAAACCGGCGCGGAACGTGAACTCGATCATCGCGATAATCGGGATCACAAATACGAGTCCGACAACCCCGAGGATGACCCACCTCGTCGCTCTGCTGGGCACAGCACCGATTCGCACGGCATTGTTTGTTGCTGGTGTCGCACTCATCGCTGCCACCTCGCCGTTCGAGACTGCAGCACCGAGTAGCCCCACATAACAACAACCATGACCACAACCATTCCGAGGGCGAGAGCTCCGGCCATATTCTCGCGGCCGAGAACTGTTTCACTCACGAGCGCAGCGCGGATCTGCAGGGGCACAATGAGCGAACCTTGGCTGATGAGAGCGGCAGCTGTCGCATACGAGGAGAAGGCGTTGGCGAACAGTAGCAAGAGGCTGCCGATAAACGATGGCGCGAGCACGGGGGCAACAATGCGCGTCCAATAAACAAAGCGAGTTCCGCCGAGCGTGGCGTTGGCTTCGGCCCACTGCGGCTTGAGGCCCTCGAGGGCTGGCATGAACGTGATGATCATGAGCGGCACTTGAAAGTAGAGATACGGAAGCAAGAGACCAGGAACTTGGTAGAGCCAGACTCCGTTGGCAAAGATGTCGACACCGAAGCTGTCCCGCAAAATCACGGTGACCATACCCTGGATGCCGATAGTCGCGATGAACGCGAACGCGAGCATGACGCCACCGAACTGAGCGAGCACACTGCTCGCCGAATCTACGATCGTGCGCAAAGCGCCCTCGGCTCGAGTGCCGAGCATGGCGTAGCAGACGAGTGCGCCAATGACAGCACCGGCTACAGCCGTCACGGCTGAAACCCAGAACGAACTGGCAAAAGTTGAGAGCACGTTGGGTGCGAATAGGCCAGCGACGTTCTCGAGAGTGAATGCACCATCTTCGGTGAAGAATCCCGTTGTCACCGCGAGGGTCGTGGGGATCGCGAGAAAGATCAGCACGTACAGTGCGAACGGGGTGAGCCCGAGATATTTGAGTGGCACGCGAGTGTGGGATGAAGTCTGCTCCGGCACGCGGTGATGCCGGGGCTGGGCCCCGGCATCACGCGTGGTGCGAGCTGACGCTTGAGCGACAGTCACTGATTTGTGCTGCTAGCCGATGGCCGCAGCCCACTTTTCTGCGAGGATTGCTGCGTTCGCTTCGGCCTGCTCTGCAGTCGGGGTGACAAGGTCACCCTCGAGTGCGCCGAGAGCCTCAAGCGCTGCCGTGTCGACAGTTCCGGCATCCGTCATGGTCTGGATCGTGACGGGGTAAGCGCCGCCCTTGAGGAACAAGTTCTGCGCCTCAGGGCTGTAGAGGAACTCTTGCCACAAGCGTGCAGCCGCGGGGTGCGGAGCGTCCTTGTTGATGGCCTGGTTGTAGAAGCTCGTGTAGATGGCACCCGGGAGGGTCGTCACCTTCCAGCCATCAACCTCAGCTGCTGCAGCGAAGTTGTTGTAGCTCCAGTCGAAGACAACCTTCGTCTCACCGGTGGCGATCGTCGCACCCGTTGCATTGACGGGGATGAAGTTGCCAGCGTCGTTGAGCTTCTCGAAGAACTCGATGCCAGGGGTGAAGTCGTCAAGAGTTCCACCGGCCTGAACCGTCACGAGACCGAGAGCGGCAAATGCAGCTCCCGCTTGCGTCGGGTCACCGTTGAGCGCAACCGCACCCTTGTACTCGCTGCCAAGGAGGTCGTCGAGGCTCGTGGGCTCTGGAACAGAGTTCGAGTCGTAGCCGATCGACATGCTTCCCGTGTAGTCGTTGACCCACAGTCCGGTTGCCTCTTTATTGGCGTCGGGGATCTCGGCCCAGTTCGCTACCTGGTAGGGGGCGAAGTAGTCGAGGCTCGCGAGGGTGACTGCCGTACCGAGGTCGAATACGTCGGGAGCGGTGTCTTGTCCGCGAAGGTTGTCGGCCGCAGCGATTTCTTCGGCACTCGAGATGTCGGGGTCTGCAGAGTTGACGATGATTCCGTACTTCTCTTCGAACAGAGCCTTGACCTCACCGTAGTTTGCCCAGTTGTCGGGCAGGGCGATGACGTTGAGTTCGCCTTCGGCTTGAGCCGCAGCGACGAGCGCGTCAAGGCCACCGAAAGCTTCGGCGTTGGTGGCTGTAGCTGCATCGACATCACCGGCAGGTGTGTCGGTGCCAGCGCAACCGGCGAGAGTGATCGCTGCAGCGGTGATAACCGCGATGCCTGCGAAGTGACGCTTAGTGAACAAGAGTTCCTCCAGTGGGCCCGCCCGGCCGCTCGCGCTGTGAGCGAGCAGTTGGTCACCGAGCGACCTTCGTGAAGGTTACGAAGGCACGGGGATTTCTCGGTGGCACATTCGTGACTGCGCGGTAAACAGCGAGCCAACTATCGACGCAGTGTCGAGCCGATCCCACACTGGTGGCGTCAGCCGCTGCCGCTATCGTCGAGGAATGGTTAGACAGATATCGGCTGCTGCAGCGCGACGCATTGCCCTAGCTGCGCAAGGTTTTGGCCGTGCCAGGCCAGCCGCCATAGGCACACGTCAACTGAACGACGTCGTAAGCCGCCTCGGTCTACTCCAACTCGACTCCGTCAACGTTTTCGAACGAAGCCACTATGTGCCCATGTTCGCGAGGCTCGGCTCTTTCGACAAAGCCAACCTCGATCGACTCACTTTCGCACGTCGCAGCGAATACACCGAGTACTGGGCACATGAAGCTGCCCTCATCCCGCTAGCCGACTGGCCTTTGTTTCGCTGGCGTATGGAGGCCTACCGGGACTACTACGCCTCGCGCCCGGGCTCGTGGATGCACTCAAACGAGCGCCACATCTCGTGGGTACGCGAAGAACTGCGAGCCAAGGGGCCGCTCGCCGCGAGCCAGATTGAAGACGACTCTCGCAAGGGCGCGAGCGGGTGGTGGGAGTGGAGTGACACCAAGCACGCACTCGAGTACCTCTTCCGCATAGGCGAAGTGGTCAGTGCGGGGCGCACTCGCTTCGAACGAACCTATGCACTCCCAGAGCAGAAGATCCCCACAGCCCTCCTCTCA
>Ga0070745_1000938_pt1 | contig 16480 bp, 8 predicted proteins | sample VirMetDEL_Mar_4_FD_77438 | JGI IMG/M metagenome (GOLD analysis project Ga0070745, IMG submission 77438) | Aqueous microbial communities from the Delaware River and Bay under freshwater to marine salinity gradient to study organic matter... | ecosystem: Environmental > Aquatic > Marine > Coastal ...
ATCTAAGTTCGTAGATATCGTAGTAAACGGTATATCTCAAAAAGCTTACGATATTAAAGCTTATGCTCAAGATCCTCAGTCAGTAAAGAAAAGAACAGACTACGCTTCTAAGCTTTACGAGGATATGATAGCTAAAGATTACATTGAAACTGTAAAGCAAACTTTAGGTATAGACTTATATCAATCACCTAGCATTGATGTTATACCTGAATCAAAAGAAGAGCTAGAGCTTAAAATGCAATTAAGCTACAAGCAGTCAATTGAAATAGCTGAAGAAGAAAGTATTAACACTGTATTTGCACAAAACAAATACGACTTAGTTAGACGTAGACTTAATATGGATTTAACCGTATTAGGTATTGCTGCGGCTAAAACTAATTTCAATATAGCTGAAGGCGTTAAAGTTGATTACGTTGATCCTTCTTATATGGTTTATTCTTACACAGAAGATCCAAACTTTGAAGACATATACTATGTCGGTGAAGTTAAATCAATAACAATACCAGAGCTTAAAAAAGAGTTTCCTAATATATCTGAAAAAGAGCTAGAGCGTATACAGAATATGCCAGGTAATAAATCATATATAACTGGCTGGGGACAATACGACGAAAATACAGTTCAAGTTTTGTATTTTGATTATAAAACATACCATAATCAAGTATTTAAAATAAAGCAAACTGATCAAGGGTTAATGAAGGCTATCGAGAAGCCAGATACATTTAATCCACCAGAAAATGATAACTTTGAAAGAGTATCAAGAACTATAGAAGTTCTTTACAATGGCGCTGTAGTTTTGGGAACAGATACAATGCTTAAGTGGGAGTTAGCTGAAAATATGTCAAGACCATACGCTGACACAACTAAAGTTGCTATGAATTATGCCATATGTGCGCCTAGAATGTACAAAGGTAGAATAGAGTCTATTGTTAGTAAGTGTATTGGGTTTGCTGATATGATTCAAATAACTCATTTAAAACTACAACAAGTGTTGTCAAGAATGGTGCCAGACGGTGTTTATCTTGATATGGACGGTTTAGCAGAAGTTGATTTAGGCAATGGAACAAACTACAACCCGGCTGAAGCATTAAATATGTATTTTCAAACCGGTAGTATCGTTGGTAGATCTTTAACGCAAGATGGCGAATTAAACCACGGTAAAGTACCTATTCAAGAACTTAGCAGCTCAAGTGGTGGTGCTAAAATACAAAGTCTTATACAGACATATCAATACTATTTACAGATGATACGTGATGTGACAGGGCTAAACGAAGCTAGAGACGGTAGTGTTCCTGATAAATCTACGCTTGTAGGGTTACAGAAGCTAGCTGCTAACGCGTCAAACGTAGCAACTAGACACATTGTTCAGTCTAGTTTGTATTTAACTCTTAAACTAGCAGAAAATGTATCGCTTAAAATAGCTGATGCATTGCGCTTTCCGCTCACAAGAGCATCGTTACAAAACTCTATATCTACTTATAACATAAAATCACTAGACGAAGTTATAAACTTAAACCTACATGATTTTGGTATATTCTTAGAATTAGAACCGGATGAAGAAGAGAGAGCTCAGTTAGAGCAAAACATACAGGTTGCATTGCAGTCAGGTGGTATTGATCTAGAAGATGCTATTGATATACGTCAAATTAAAAACCTTAAGTTAGCTAATCAAATGTTAAAGATTAAGCGTAAGGTTAAAATGGAACGTGATCAAGCTGCGCAACAAGCTAATATCGCTGCTCAAGCAGATGCTCAAGCTCAAACAGCTGAAAGAACAGCTATGGCAGAAGTGCAGAAACAAGAAGCTGTAGCATCAACTAAAGTTGATATTGAAAAAGCTAAGCAAGAAATGGAAATGCAGAAAATGCAAGTTGCAGCTCAGATAAAGCAAGCTGAGATGGAGAGACAGTTCCAGTATGACATGCAGCTGAAGCAGATGGATATTCAAGTAGAAAGAAACAAAGAGCAATTTATAGAAGATCGCAAAGATAAAAGAACAAAAATACAAGCGACACAACAAAGTGAAATGATAAGCCAAAGGAAAAACGATGGTTTACCTATAGACTTTGAAAATCAACCAGACCAAGGTCTTGGTGCCTTTATGTAGGCAAAACAATTTTTTAAATTATATTATATTATGTCAGAAGTAAAAAAAGAAGGTGAATTTACTTTAAAAGGTAAAAAGAAAACTACACCTAAAAAACTAGTTAAAAAAGACGAAGTAACAAAGGTTGAGCTTAAAAAACCTATGGAAGAGCAAAGTGTTGAGCAAGATGTTACTAAAGTAGTTATACCAAAAGAAAAAAAAGAAAATGCCGTTCAAGCACAAGAGACAAATGATAGCGATGTTGTTGTCGAAGAACCCAAAGACAGTGGCAACAGCGAAGCAGTGGTTGAAGAAGTACGGACCACCGAAGAAACAGTAGAAGCTCCAGTAGAAATTATTGAAGAAGTTGCTGAAGTAAAGCAAGAGCTAAAAGAAGCTGTAAGAGATGAAAAGGTTTTAGGTAAACAATTACCCGAAAACATTGAAAAACTAGTTTCTTTTATGGAAGAGACCGGAGGTAGCGTAGAAGACTACGTGAGGTTAAATGCTGATTACTCTAATGTAGATGATAATACATTGTTAAGAGAGTATTACAAAAAAGAAAAACCATATCTTGATAATTCAGATATTGATTTGTTATTAGAAGATTTTCAGTATGACGAAGATTTAGACGAAGATAGAGATATACGCAAGAAAAAACTTGCATTTAAAGAAGAAGTTGCGAAAGCCAAAAACTTTTTGGAGAGCACTAAGGAAAAATACTACGCTGATATCAAGTTGAGATCAAGCGTGAATCCTGATGCTCAAAAAGCTATGGACTTTTTCAATCGATATAACAAGCAGCAAGAACAGGCTGAAGAAAACCGTAAAGTGTTTCAAGAAAATACTAAAAAGCTTTTTACTGAAGATTTCGAAGGTTTCGATATTAGTGTAGGTGAAAAGAAATATAGGTATAAATTACAAAACACTGACGGAATTGCTGATAAACAATCAGACATTAACAATTTAATCGGGAAGTTCCTTGATAAAAACGGATCTGTTAGTGACTACAAGGGTTATCATAAAGCAATGTATGCTGCTGAAAATGTAGATAAAATAGCATCACATTTCTACGAGCAAGGTAAAGCCGATGCGGTCAAACAGGTTGTAGATACTTCTAAAAACCTAAGTGACACAAAAGCTAGACCTTCTGGTGGTGATGTATTATTAATGGCTTAAAAGTTAAAGCTATTAGCGGTGCTGATTCTACAAAACTTAGAATTAAAAAATTTAAAAATTAAAAACTAAAAAATTATGGCTAATGTAAGTCCTGTGTTTGGAAGTATTATTCCATCACAAAAACAACAAGCGCTAGAAACAAACTACCTTAACTTTACAGATGGTACTAGTGACTTCGCTCAGCAATATTTACCAGAAATCTACGAAGCTGAAGTAGAGCGTTATGGAAACAGAACGTTATCTGGATTTTTACGAATGGTAGGCGCTGAAATGCCTATGACATCTGATCAAGTAGTTTGGTCTGAGCAGAACCGTTTACACATTTCTTATAACGGAGTAACAGCTGCTATCTCTGGAACAACACCTAACATCGTGTCAACATTGACTATCCCTGTTGGTGGATCTGGTGCTACTTTAGTAGAAAACGTAGTATCTCCTGGTTCAACTATCGTTGTAACTAATGGAGCAAACGGAGATGAGCTAAAGTGTTACGTTGTTGCTTCTGGCGCGACTCCAGGATCTGGACTAGCTGCTGGTGAGTTAACTGTAAAACCTTACACTCAAGAAGCTCTTGATGGAGCTGGTGCAGGTGAAGTTGATTTAGTAACTGGTTCTCCAGCTTTAAAAATCTTTGTATACGGTTCTGAATATGGAAAAGGAACAACAGATTCTAACAGAATTTCTGTAGACCCTTCTTTTACTCAATATTCTAATTCACCTATCATCATCAAAGATAAATTTGCTATCAATGGTTCTGACACTGCTCAGATCGGTTGGGTAGAAGTTGCTACTGAAGACGGAACTGGAGGATTCTTGTGGTACTTAAAAGCTGAGTCTGAAACTAGACTACGTTTTGAGGATTACTTAGAAATGTCTGTAGTTGAAGGAGAATTAAAATCTGGAACATCTACTGCTTCTGTTAAAGGTACTGAAGGTCTTTTTGCTGCTATCAAAGATAGAGGTAATGTATTGGCTGGATTCTCTGCAACACCTGCAAACGCTTTAAGTGAATTTGATTCAATTCTTAAAAACTTAGACACTCAAGGTGCTATTGAAGAAAACATGTTATTCTTAAACAGAAACACTGCTTTAGAATTTGACGATATGCTAGCTGGTATTTCTGCTGGAAACAACGGTGGTACTGCTTACGGTTTATTTGAAAACTCTGAAGAAATGGCTTTAAATCTTGGATTTAGCGGTTTCCGTAGAGGATCTTACGATTTCTACAAAACTGATTGGAAATATTTGAACGATGCTTCTACTCGTGGTGGTTTAGCAACATCTAGTATTGATGGTGTTTTAGTACCAGCTGGAACTTCAACTGTTTACGATCAAATCCTAGGAACTAACATCCGTCGTCCTTTCTTACACGTTCGTTACAGAGCTTCACAAGCTGACGATCGTAGAATGAAAAACTGGATTACTGGTTCTGTAGGAGGAGCTTTCACTTCAGATCTTGATGCAATGGAAGTACACTTCCTTTCTGAAAGATGTCTAGTGGTTCAAGGAGCAAACAACTTTGTATTGTTTACTGCCTAATAACACAGGTAATGTTTACCCCTGATGTAATTTCAGGGGTAACTATTACCCTTATTAACTATTTAATTTTATTATATTATGGCTAAAAAAGCTAAAGCAGAAGAAACTGTTGAGGTTGCACCTCAAGAAACTGTTGTCAAGGCAACTAAAAAAGAAAATACAACACCGCAAAAACCTCAATGGGAAATAAAAGATAGAACTTATATACTAAAAGGCAAGTCACCGTTAACTTACACAATACCTTGCAGACATAGTTCTAAATACCCGCTATTATGGTTTGATAAAGAAACAGGTGTTCAAAAAGAATTAAGATACGCTACTAATCAAAACTCTGTTTTTGTAAGTGAACAAAAAGGTGAATCAACACTCGGGCATATAATGTTTAAAGACGGTGCGCTTTTTGTTCCAAAAGAAAAACAGAATCTTCAAAAATTATTATCTTTGTATCACCCTTATAAAAATCAAAGATACTATGAATATAGCTCTGTTGCTATAGCTGAAGATGAATTAGACGTATTAGAAATACAAATTGATGCTATGAACTTAGCTAGAGAAATTGACATCGATCAAGCAGAAGCTATACTAAGAGTCGAGCTAGGATCTAAAGTTTCTAACATGAGTTCAAAAGAATTAAAAAGAGATTTATTGTTGTTTGCTAAAAACAATCCGCAAACATTTGTTGCATTGGCTAATGATGATAATGTGCAACTTAGAAACATAGCTATTAGAGCTACAGAAGCTAAGATAATAAATCTTTCAAGTGATCAAAGAACTTTCACGTGGGCTTCAAATGGTAGAAAACTAATGAACGTTCCATTTGATGAAAACCCATACTCAGCCTTTGCTGCTTTCTTGAAAACAGACGAAGGTGTTGAAGTTTTTAGATCTATCGAGAAAAAACTATAAAAACAAGTGATACTAATATGATGGGGACTACGAAAGTAGTCTCCACTGTATTATAATAAAAATATAAAAATGGCAGTAAGCGTAAATACGGTATATCAAACAGTCTTGTATATATTAAACAAAGAGCAAAGAGGTTATATAACGCCTGCTGAATTTAATAGTCTAGCCGAACAAGTTCAAGACGAAATATTTAATTCTTATTTTCCAGATGGAAATCAAATAAACAGATTAAATCAAAACAACTCCCAAAACGATACTGAGTTTTTTGATATTTTTAAAAACATATCTTACAAGCTTTATCCTTTTGAGCGTGAAGCGTCTTTTACGTACAACGCAACAAACGATGGCTGGGTTTATAGCGGTACTGGTGTTTTGTATACTATAGGTGAAATAGAGGCTACATATACAGGTAATAGAACTAATAATACTTCAATAGTTCAACTAGCTAGTAAAAAAGATTATTCAAAAATAACTAGATCAAAACTAACTTCACCAACAGAGAGTTACCCAATGTGTTTAACAACTCAAACTACAACTCCTATTTTTCCTCAAACAACAAACCAGTTGTTAATAAAAGTTAGTCCTCAACCAAGCGCGCTTTCTGTAAATTCTTTATTTAAACCATCTTCTCCAAGCTGGGGCTTTACTATTGGAGCTCTTGGCCAATACCTATTTAGTCCTTCAGGAACGTCTGGTTCTTCTACTGTTAATTTTGAATTAGATATTTCAGAAAAAAACAATATAATAATTAATATATTAAAATATTGCGGAATTATAGTTAAAGATCCTACTATAATACAAGTAGCTGAACAAGAAGCTCAAAAAATTGAAACAAACGAAAAATCTTAATTAAATGAGTTTAATAACAGAAACAAACCAACAATATTATCAAGGCGCTCAAGGCTTTAGAGGTACATCAACAGCTCCTTTTGATGGTCAATCTTTTACAACTACATTTGACACTAATTTAGTTTTTGGATCTTACGATCCTAACGACATAAATTATACTTTAAACAACTTCAAGATATATACCAGTACAACTGGCTTACCAGGCTCTTGGAGTGAATACACTTCTGCTTATACAGTACAAAACAACGTTATAACCGTAACAGGTGCTTTAAGTACTGATATATTTTTAGTTGTACAACTTAAAAAATTAGATGGAGGTAACTACGCTAGCACACCTTCTGAAGAGGCGATAGGTGATACAGTAGAAGATAACTACGGAGGATATCAATACATAACCCTTAACGATGCTATAGATAACTTCATGGTAGGCTACGTTGGTGATGGTAAAATAATTCAAACAGCTAAAAAATCTGACGTATTATTTTTTGCTAAAAGATCTTTACAAGAATTTAGTTATGATACTTTAAAAAGCATACACTCTCAAGAATTAACAATACCAGCCAGCTTAAATATTATACTACCTCAAGACTATGTTAATTATGTTAATGTCTCTTGGATAGATAAATACGGTGTAAAAAGACCTATATTTCCAACTAACAACTTAACAACTATACCATACAACACACCTATTCAAGACAACAAAGGTGTTCCAACTCAAGATAATTTTGGAGAGAATATAGAAGGTACTTCAATAACTAAGGAGCGTTTTGATAATATGAACATCGATATATTAAACAATGATTTTAATATGGACGACTGGGCGTATTTTAGCAATGCTTATGGTTACAACGGAAATTGGAATTTAGGTCAGTTTTATGGAGCTGATCCTCAATACTCAAACGTAAACGGATATTTCACTATAGACGAAAGAGAAGGTAAAATGTCTTTTTCAAGTGATTTAGTTGACAAGTTAATTGTTTTAGAATACATATCTGACGGCTTAGCTTATGATAAGGACACTAAAGTACCTAAGTTAGCAGAAGAAGCTTTATACGCTTCTATACTTCATTACATAGTATCTACTAGAGCTAATCAACCTGAGTATTTAGTTCAAAGACTTAGAAAAGATAAAAGCTCTAAATTAAGAAATGCCAAGATTAGATTATCAAACATTAAGTTGACTGAATTTGTCCAAGTTATGAGAGGTAAATCTAAATGGTTAAAACACTAAAATTAAATGGCTAAATCTAAAAATACTTTTTTAAAGTCCAAAATGAATAAAGATTTGGACGCTCGTATAATTGGCTCTAATGAATATAGAAACGCAGTTAATGTACAGGTAAATAAATCTGAAGGTGAACAAGTTGGCTCTTTAGAAAATGTTTTAGGTAATACAAATGTTGGAGACGTTGGTGCTCATACTGGTGTTTCTAACTTAACGTGTATAGGCTACGTTGTTGATGACTCGAAAGCAGTGGCTTATTTATTTTTTACAGATCAAAATGGCGGAGTAAATGATTATAGTCCTAGTGGAAATAATTTTATAATAACTTTTAATTCAAGTGACAACTCATTAACCACTCTAGTTCAAGGTGCTTTTCTAAATTTTTCTACACAATTTCCTATATATGGTGCTAATGTTTTAGAAAACTTACTTTTCTGGACTGACAATAAAAATCAACCTAGAAAAATAAATATAGACAGTGCCACTAATATATCTAATTACTACACAACAGAAGATCAAATATCTGTAGCTAAATACAATCCTCACTCAGCTATAGAACTTTATGCTGAAAGCACTTTATCTACATCTTCGACTGATGAGTATGAAAGTACAATGAAAGATACAACAAGCTTTTACTTGCCAAATGGAGGTAAAGGTAATATTCAAAATAATGTATCCGCTGGAGCAAGTCAAGTAAATTTAAGAACTTTAGAAGGAGATATAATTGAAGCAGGCGGCGCATATGGTTCTGTCGGCGCTAAAGTTTATTACACAACAAGCTCTGTACCGCCGTCAATTGTAGACACAGGAACTACAGTTAGTAGTTTAAATTATAATAGCTCTGCTAATCCACCGGTGTGGGAAATAACAGTAACTGGCGGAACTTTACCAACCTTAAGCGCGTTTACTCAAGATATAGTTTTTAATGCTAATCCTTACTATGATAAAGATTATGCAGGTGATCCAACTTACTTAGAAGATAAATTTGTTAGATTTGCTTACAGGTTTAAATTTGATGATGACGAGTATTCATTGTTTTCTACATTTACACAAGCTGCATTTATACCTAAACAAGACGGGTATTTTATGTATGTTAACAAACCTTCAGCTGATAACATAGACAGCGTTAATGATCAAGATGAAGCTTATAGAAGTACAATAGTTTCTTTTGTTGAAAACAAAGTAGACAATATAAAGCTTAGAATACCTTTGCCTTTTAATAATTATGAGTTAGAAAATTTATTAAAAGTTAAATCTATGGAGCTGCTCTATAAAGAGTCAGACCAATTACCTGTTAAAGTTATTGATACTGTAGATATTGACACTATTTTTAACTCAGCAGCGAAATGCCAAGCTTCTGCTAGTACGACAACAACATCGCTTACCGTGGACAATGTCCAAGGCGGTATAAACGTTGGTGACAGGGTAACAGGTTTTGGTATATTGGGAACTTCAATTGTAACTGTTAGTTCTTACGCGCCGGATGATCCCAACGAAAATCCAAGCACTTCTGGCACAATAACTTTAAGCAGTGCTCAAAATATAGCAGATGATACAGTTTTAACTATAGGTGAGCCAGACTACTACACATACAACTACAACTCTAAAAAGCCAATAAAAACACTTCCAGAAAGAGACTTAATAAGAGTTTATGATAAAGTGCCAGTTAGAGCTTTTGCTCAGGAGGTTTCTGGCAATAGAGTTATATATGGTAATTTTCAAGACAAGCACAATGCTCCCGATAGTTTAAATTATAACGTAGCTATTTCTCCTAAAAGTGAATTAGCTTTAAATGAAGTCACTGTAGACGCTGACGCAATAGCAACAGGTTCTACTACTATAACTTTTACTAATTACACGCCAAAAGGTGGTTCAACTATACAGATTGGTTATATTGTTATATGTCCAGGTATACCCGAAGGAACAATGGTGACTGCTGTTACTGCTGGAGCCGGAAACACAGGCACAATAACTATAGATAACGCCACTACGGCGCCTATAAATTTAGGTCAAATTATAATAATAAAACCGGGTAACGATGTACAAAACACAACTAGCATTATAGAATACCCTAATCATAGCGTTAAAACTAACAGAAATTATCAAGTTGGAGTTGTTTTGTCTGATCGATACGGAAGACAGTCTGGTGTAATACTTTCTAACAACAAAGAGCTTATAACTGTTGGTCAAGATACATTTATAGGATCTACTGTTTACTCGCCATACAACAACGAATCTATTGATCCAGATGAATGGCCTGGTAATTCAATAAAATTATTGTTTAATGAAACAATAGCAACCACAGGCGCTCCAGGTGTTTACAATGGAGATTCAACGTCTAGCGATTACAATCCACTAGGTTGGTATTCTTTTAAAATCGTTGTAAAACAAACAGAGCAGGATTATTACAATGTTTATTTACCTGGTATAATGGCTGCTTATCCAGATAGTACTACATTGGAAATAGGTGAAACGTCTCATGCTGTTCTTATAAGCGATAACATAAACAAGGTGCCTAGAGATTTAGCAGAGGTTGGTCCAGTTCAAAATCAATTTAGAAGTTCTGTTAAACTTTATGGTAGAGTAGAAAACTCTAATAGCACAATAGATGTTACGCCTGGATCTTCAAACGTAGGTCTTAGTAATTTACAGTATTATCCGGGTAGAACGTCTGATTTCGCGTCAACAATTGCAACTGTTAAAGATTTATTTGATTTCGATCCTAATGATCCACCAAATCCAAACTTTTTTCCACAGTTTTATTCTTTAGAGTCAGATCCTTATATAGCTAGAATAAATACAGCTAGTAAAATAGGTCAAGTAGCTAATGTAAACTTTAACGCGGTAAGCGCTACTGTAGCTGTAACAGCTACCACCGACACGCTTCAAATAACATCAATATCAGGTGACGAAGCTGAAATAGAAATTGGTGATAGTGTTGTTGGGCCGGGGTTTCCAACAGATTTAGTTGTTGCAGGTTCAGGTTTTACAGGTAGCAATGTTGCTAAACAAAACGCTGAAGTTGCTTCTTCTGGTTTTACTGGAACAACTTTCCAGCTATCTACAGCGGGAACGGGCAGCATTCCTATTGCCGCTGGTCAAGTTGTGGAAACTACTACAGGTGTTCCTGAGGGAACTGTTGTTTTAAACGTTTCAGGATCTATAGCGAGTCCTCCATTGGAAATTGAAGTTAATAATGTTGTACAGGTTACTGGAGGTCAATTATTAAACTTTATTGTACCGGCACAACTAGTTGTTTCTTCAGCAGTTTCAGTAGCTTTAGGTGATGAGATAAACGTTTATAGCGCAGATGCTCCTGGGATACAGCATTTAGCAGTTTATGAAACCGAGCCAGTAGAAAGTTTATTAGATATATTTTGGGAAACATCTACCACTGGAATAGTTAAAGATATAAATGATATTATAATAAATGAAAACCTAACTGGCACAGGCGCCGCAGGTTTTTCACCTTGGAATGACAACCCATTTAATGAAAGCTTAAGGTCCGGTGAAGACTGTTTGCAATCTCCAATTTATCTAGTAGATAACTTCGGTTCACCTATAGCTGTTTCAGATCAAACACCTTTAGTTTTAGAAAGCGTAATAGACGGCAACGGGTTAAACGTTCAAACAGCTTACACTGCGCTTGGAGTTTCCAACCCTGTATTTTCTTTATCAGAAACAACATTAGGAAGCCGTCAATATATGATAAAAACTGCCCCTGGTTTTGTAGCTGAAATATGGTATGGTGCGGATGTCAATGCTAGAAACTTTACTTTTAATTTTTCAGCGACTGTAAACGGCTTGCCTTTCACTAAATCAGAACAATTAAACCTAGGCAACACTCAACCACATATACCGACAGCTGGTGAAAATTCAGCTGATGTTAAAGTTTTAAAAAATCAAACAGGCGTTACGGTTGTAAAAGTTTATTCTGGATCAAGCGCTAGTAATATTAGTTCTGGTTGGAATGTTACTACTACAGATACTTCTAACCCATTACCATCTGGCTTGCAAACGAGTGGAAACTCATACTCTCCGCCTGGAAATCCTATTGTTCCTTTTGGTGTTATAAACGACGTTTCTAACAACAACACTTTTGTAGCCTATAACTGGCCTTTTGCTTCTGGAGCTATAAATGTAGATGATATGTGTTATTTAACAACCCAAGGTTTTTCTGGAAACGTGCCAGAAGGTACTTGTGTTTTATCTATTCAAGACAATACACCAGTCAATGGCCAAATGACTGTAACCTTAAGCAACAATATAACTATAAACGCGTTTGGTCCTTCTTCTAATTCTAAGTTAGAATTTGGCTCTCCAGCTACGCTAGAGGTTTCGCAAGCTGTTACAGTTGTAAAGGATCAACCTTTGTCATGTGTAGACGCTTCTGAGCTCTGGGACGATTGCCCACTGCCTCCGTTTGAACCTGGATCAACTAGCGTTAGATACATAGGTGAATTAAAAGCTGTTAATGGAGCTGGTTGGAAATCAACAGATTTACTAGGAAATACTAATAGATATAAAGATTTAACTTTTACTAAAATAAGTGAGGTCAGAGGAGCTGGAACCCCAGGAGAACAAACTATAGCGCCTCCAGGTTATTTTGGATTTGAAAACCCAGGTCCAGCGCTATTTAACTCAGCAGCTAAAGTAGATTTAGTTAACAATGGGTATCAAGATTCTAACATGCCTTCAGACGTGTATACTATAACTTACGAAGTTTCTGATCCGGGAGGTACTACGCAGTGTAAAGCTATAGTTAAAACAGGACTTCAAATATGTGAACTACAAGAGTGGACTGTTGATGGTTACTATGCTACATCATGTAGCTCTAACACTAGCACGGGACAAGCTTATCAAGGTAAGTTTATAATTGTTAAGGTTTGCGATCCAGGTGGTGACAATCTTTTTGGAACAGGAATAAATGGATATTATGCTTGGGTGAGTGGATCTAACACGGCTGAGAACTCCGGAGATTTTCCTAGTTGGCAAAATTTAATATCAAGCAATGGCAGTAGCAACATACTTTTGGATCCTTATGCTTATTTACAGAATTATAGTCCTCCAATTGCTTGGGATAGAGAAGGTTGGAGTAGACAGTTTTTTCAATTATATGATTTTTTCAACGACTATGGAGGTAGTAATACGGAACAAGGAATATTAAATAATCTTGCTAGACAAGAAGAAATTACAGGAGGCTGCTTGGTGTATGCTGGTCCAGACGCACCTTCATGGACTTTAACAGCAGGCACTGGCACGTCAACACCTTTAAGTCCTTCTACAAGCAATTACCAATTCTCTTTTGTTTACTAGTTGTAATTTAAAATTTAAATAAGTGATAATTAAAATATGGGAGCAGTAGTAGAAGTAAAATACTTTAACACTTTTATTCTTAAAAAGACAAACCTATCAAGCAATCCTGTTTGGAATGGTTCTTTTGGTATACCTGAAGATTTAGGTGGATATCCAGTTGTATCTTCTACTGATGATAAAAATTGGGCTATAGAAGAATCTAGAATTAGAGGCGGATACAATAACACTACTGTAGATTTTGGAGTAAAAGCTTATATAGTTGAAGACAAAAACTCCGCATCCCGTAGACATAGTTCTTTAATATATTCTGGTATATTTAATTCAAGAACTGGTATTAATCAAACAAATGTATTTTCTGTCGGCGAAGATATAACTAAAACTGCAGACCCTGCAAATGCCTCAATACAAAGGTTATACGCTGAAGACACTAACTTGATAATATTTCAAGAAGAAAAAGTATCGAGAGCTTTAATAGATAAAGACGCTATATATAATGCAGAAGGCGGTGGCGCGGTAACTTCATCTAATTTAGTTATAGGTGTAATACAACCTTACTCTGGAGAATACGGTATAAGCAAAAACCCTGAAAGTTTTGCTGTATATGGTTACGCTAAGTATTTTTCAGATACAAACAACAACTGTGTTTTAAGGTTATCTAATAACGGTATAGAAGAAATATCTTCATACGGAATGAGAGATTACTTTAGAGATGAAGTAAATAGAATATATACCGCATCAAGCGACGGCCTAATAATAGGTGGCTACGACATGCATAACGACCAATATGTTGTGTCTACGCAAGGAGCAAACCTTAAATTTGATTATAACACAACAGCTTTCGATGAAGGCGCTAAGGGTTGGATTAGCTTTTTTACTTTTAGACCTAATCAAATGTTTAGTATAGCTAATAATTTTTACACAACAGAATCTGATAATATATACAAACATTATTCTAACAATAATAGAGGTAATTTTTATGGCGTAGACAATCAAAGTAAAGTTACTGTTTCCTTTAACGCTGCGCCTTCTAATTCAAAAACATTCAACACTGTTGCATATGAAGGTAGTAACGGTTGGATGCTAGATTCTTTTGTATCTGACCCGACAGGAACAGATACACAGCCTACTATAAATTGGATATCAAATTTTGACGAGACAAGTGGTATATATAGCTACTATGAAGGTGAATATGTTGAAGCGGCTTCATCTGCTTTAACAAACCAATCGATAGTAGGAACATCAACTATTGTAACTACCAATACAAGCCCAGTGGTTAATTCTAACGTGTCTGGAGTTGGAGTCCCAGCAAACACTGTAGTTTCTTCTATAGACAACATAGAAGCTCAAGTTATATTATCTGCCACTAATAGTAACACGCTAACAATAACTGCTACTAGTGGAATAATACCGCCTGGAACAATTGTTACTGGAGCAAATATACCTACTGGTGTTATTGTTGTTTCTTTTAACAACTCTACAGGTGCTTTAGTTTTAAACACTAATATTACAGTACCTGCTGGTATTGAAATATTTTTTACTAATATATTTAGACTAAACACAAGTTTAAGTTGTAATTTTGTTGAAAATGAAATTTTAAACTTTAGCAGTATTACAAATAGATCTAACTATGAAAGTGTTTTTGGAACAGGTAACCCTCAGTTTCCAGTTCATCATGCAGGCTTTGAAAGAAAAGAAAATAAATATGTAGCTAACATAGTTAACAATAGTGCCGCAAACGACAGTGAAGTTATTTGGGGTAATTCAATAAGTGGTATAAAAGGCTTTTACGGTTTAGCAACATTTTCTACAGATACAACAACAGATCCAGGGGGTGAGAAACAATTGTTCTCTGTTGAAAGTAATTTTATAATAAACAATGGATATTAATAATAAAAATAAAAAACTATGCCTTTAGGAGCAATAATAGGAGCAGGCGCTAGTATAGTAGGCGGACTTATTGGTAGTAACTCGGCTAAGAAAGCAGCTAGAGCAGCTGCTAGAGAAAAAAGAAGACTTCAAAAAAAATTAGACACTTTAGAGGCTAATAGACAGGAGATTATAAACCCTTACCAAGGCTTTGAGAATTTAACTAGCACAATGTCTAATCCATTTGCTAACCTAGGTGTCGCTACACAAGCCGCTGAAATGCAAGCTGAAGAAGCTGATATATCTCTAGCAAATACTTTAGACACACTTAGAGCTACAGGTGCTTCAGCTGGTGGAGCAACAGCATTAGCCCAAGCGGCGCTTAGAAGTAAGAAGGGTGTTTCAGCTAGTATAGAACAGCAAGAAGCACAAAACGAAAAACTAAAAGCACAAGGCGAGCAGCAACTACAACAACAGAAAGTAGCTGAAGAAAGACGTATGCAACAAGCTGGTGCGGCAGGAAAACAATTTGTTTTTGGAGCTACAGAACAAAGAGAACAACAGGTTTTAGATAGAACAGCTGCAATGCTAGGTCAGCAACAAGCGGCTCAAGCTCAAGCTAAAGCAGATCAAACATCGGCATTAACTGGTATGTTTGGAACCGTTGCTCAAGCTGGATTATCTGGAGCGTTTAACAAACCATAACAAGGATATGAGTAATAAAAATGTAATTACAAATCTCACTATAAAGCAAATGGCAGATAGTAGTGCTATGGGCTTTAATAAAGACTATATAGCTAGATCATCTGATGTTAACTTTGATATTTTAGGTAAAGCTTTTAGAGACACAGGTAAGGTATATGCTAAACTTAAAATAGCTATAGAAACTAATAATTGCGTATCTGATTATTGTGAGTATGAAATGAACAAAGTAAAGCAACTAGAGCAAGCGCCTCAAGCTGCTTTAGATTTTTTAGCTATGCTTATTTCTAATGTTGAAATAACAGAAGAGCCAAACTTTGATCCTAATAATAATTACGAGTACACTGTAGTTAACTCTATATTAAAAGAACGACCAGGTTTTTCTAAAACTGACGGTTATGATATTGCTTTACATTTGTTAGAAGATGGTACTCAAGATATTGTTTTCATTGGGCCAGCATTTGAAAAGCCGTTAGTTATAAACAATTCTGCGTTAAACTCTTTGAATGAATCAGGTACTACAATAGTAGCATCGACGCCTGATATAACTAAAGATATGGTTAAGCTATTAACTGAGGTTAATATATTTTCACCAGAAGATGTTAATGAGGCTGGTCAATTAAAATCAGGTGCAAAAATAAAAGAAGAGTTTATACTTAAAACTGCAGACGGTAATTTCGATTATGAAATAATAGAAATAGGTAACGGTAAAGGTAGAAACATATTAAAATACGATATGGATAGAATAAAAAGAGTTTCTAATCCTTTCGTAGACGCCGAAATAGCCGCTACAATGGCTTCTGAAGAAGAAACTA
>Ga0070745_1000946_pt1 | contig 16413 bp, 19 predicted proteins | sample VirMetDEL_Mar_4_FD_77438 | JGI IMG/M metagenome (GOLD analysis project Ga0070745, IMG submission 77438) | Aqueous microbial communities from the Delaware River and Bay under freshwater to marine salinity gradient to study organic matter... | ecosystem: Environmental > Aquatic > Marine > Coastal ...
AAAGCATTAGGAGGTTCAGGTACTATTAATCCTAATACAGGATTACCTGAATATAAAAAAGCAGTTAAATCTGTAGTAAAACTTGTAGCTAAAGCAGCACCTTATGTAGGACTAGCTTATGGTGCGTATTCAATGGCTGGAGGTAGTTCTTTATTTAGTAGTTTTGGAGCTAAAGAAGCTTTATCTGCTCCTAATTATATTGGAAAATTTATACCTACACACTTAACTTCTACTGCTACACAACCTACTTTATTTGGTTCTAAAATTTTAGGAGACATTGCAAGTAAAGCTGGTTCAGCTATTATGAAAGACCCTATATCATCAGCTGGTATGTTATTACAAGGAGCTAGTTATGTAGGACAACGAGCCTATCAAAATCAACAAAGTGAAGCTTTAGAAGGCATGGCTAAAATAGAAATAGAAAAAGAAAAAACACAACAGCGTTATAATGAAGTTCTTGCTAGACGTAGGCACTTAGATATTTTAAGACAACAACGTATTTTAACTGGTGATATATTTGCTAAAGCTGGTCAGTATGGTGTAGGTGCTGGTTCTTCAGCAGTTGGTGGTAGTGTTGCTTCTTATCAAAGTCAAACTACAGCTAACTTAGTTAGTGAAAATATGGTTCAAGGAGCTGGTAGTGCAGTGTCTAATTTAAATCAAAATATTGCTAACCTTACTAGTGACTATTATAAAGCAGGAGGTCGTGCTGATATGTTTGCAGGTATAGGACAATTTGGTCAAGACTTATCTAATAAAGAATCATGGATAGGTAAAACTACTGACTCTATTTTTCAAACATTTAAAACTACATAATTTATGAATGAACAACAACTAGTATCATTTGAATCTTTAGACCCTAATGTAAGAGTTCCTCTTTATTCTGATAGTGAAACTCCAGACCAGTCTGCTAAGTTTTTAAAACAAACTGCACATGATGCATTCTATGGTGCTGCTCTTTCTCAAGAGGAAGACCCTATTACTTTCTATGATAATATTATAGAACAAATGGAAGCAGAGGGAGATTCAATCTTATTAGATTCTATTAGACAATCTTATAAACAATCAAATGATTTAGAAAAAGTAGCTTATGTTGAAAGTCTTGCAACAAATACAGAAACTCCTGTAGAAGTTAAACGAGCCTTACTACAAAAGATAGCATTAGATGATTCTGAAAAAAGCTTACGTACTTTTTATTTAGAAAACCTAGTTAATAACAGAATTGTAGAAGAAAACTTATTAGATAATAATATAGAAGAGATTACATTTAAAGTACATGGTGGTAAACTTAGAGCAGATTTAGAAACTGTTTTAAAAGAAACTGGTGATATTATGCAAGGTAAGAAACCTGCACCTGTCCTAGATGAAAACGCAGTTCAAAATATACATAAAAACTTAGAGCCTGGATTCTTTAAAAATCTAGCAGAAAATGTATGGGACCCTATTGTAAGTGAGCCTATGTCTTTCTTACAAATGTTAGTAATGTTACCTTCATATGTAGCTGAGCTTGCTACTACAGGTTATATTGCAGCTACTGATGGTAAAGATACTAACTTTACTGAAGCTAGAAAAGAAGCACAAAAGATTGTTGCTGAAGAAATGGGTGATTGGCTAATTGAAAACTATCAACAATTTGCTGGACTCTTTGGTATTGAAAAAGAAGATATATAAAATGCTGGGGTAACTAAAGCATTTACTAAATTAGATGAAGGGTTACTATGGATGGCTAAAAAGATTAGTCCTAATGACCCAGACTTAGCTAAGATTCCTTTAGAAATAGCTACAGCTTTTGCTATACCTATCTTTAAAAAAGGTAAGAATGCTCTTGAAAAAACTATAAATCCTGAAGGTTACAAACTTAAACAAGAACTTCAGAAACAAATAGATGATGCATTTAAAGAAGACCAAAAAGGTACAAGCACTAAAGATTCTAAGTTAGATGTTCCAGAAGATTCACCTATAGTTCAAACTGCTAATGCTGACCCTAAAGCTGCTAAAGAACTAGGTGAAATGTTTATGTTAGATGAGACAGGTAAAGCTGCATCAGCTACTAAGATGTCTGTTGCTCAGTTTATCTATACGTTTATGGTTCCTGCTACTGTACGTAAAGCTCAGAAGGGTGAGATATATGATGCAACTCCTACATTTAAAGACTTAATAGCTAGACAACAATTAGATTCTATTGATTTCGTTTTTAATAAACATTTAGTAGACCAGATGGGTAGGTTTACTTGGGTTCAAGATAATGTACATTTCTTAAATCAATTAGACAATACATCTCCAGGTCTTAGAGTAGACATGGCTCCATCTCAATCACACTTTTTACCTAAAGCTGATAAGATTGAAATGTCTTTAGCATTTAATGAAGGTGGTATTAACTACACATCACCTACTAAAGCTATTGATGCTGCTACTTTTTTACAAGAACAAATTAATAAACGTGTTCAAGAGTTTAAACAAGACCCTGGTGAGATACTTATACAAGCTACAGGTGTTGATGGTAATGTAGTATTATCTAAAAACATTAAAGACTTTAGACAAGCTTTAGTTAATCCTGAATTATCTGCTAATATACCTAATAACTTTATTATTAAATGGAAACGTACTGGTAATTTCTTAGATGAAGTTAAACAAGGTAGTGAAGGTTTTGGTAAAATGCCTTGGTTAGATGGTAACTGGATTACTAAAAAGATATTTGATACTGAAAAATTCTGGAATTACTTTGCAGTCTTTGGTAAGTTTGGAAAAGAATTTGAATTAAGAACTATGATGTCAGGTCTTAAAGCAGAACGTACTATGAAAGACCAAATGAAAATCTTCTTAAAAGAAGTTAATGAACTTAGTCCTCAGTTTAGAAAAGACCTTAAGTTATTATGGGAAGAACAACAAAACAATGCTAATACTGTAGGTAGAGTTAGTGATTTATTTAATCTTGATGAAATTAGAACTACATTAGGTTATAAACCTACACTTAAACATGTTAATCAATTACAAAAAGCTTTAGCTTTAGCTAGACAAATAGATAAATTTAACTATAAAGCTGTTAATAGATTAAGAATAGAAGAACTAGAGACTCAAGGTTTTAAACATTACATAGATATTATGTCAGATAAAGGTGGATTAAATAGACGTATGGTAATGGATGAGTTTGAGTTTACTCCTAATGAATCTGTACCTTATATTTGGGACCCAGATGCTGGAGCTCCTGTTAAGTTTACATTTAGTGAAGGTAATACAGGTAAAGTTAAACAGTTTCTTTATGAGAATGGTACTCCTACCAGAGAGATTGTTAAACTTGCTGGAGATTTTGTTGCTAGTAATGGTGTTAAATATGAATATGCTTTAGTACCTAAGAATGTAAAACTTCATGGTGCTCCTGATTGGATTGTTCCTAGTAGAACTGGACACTTTCCTTTAATATCTCAAGGTACTTACTTTGTTACTAGATTTCCTAAAATAGTTAATGTAAATGGAGTAACTAAATCTGGCTCTGCTAAGTATAATGAAACAGTAGCTATGTTTGAAAGTAGAACTCAATATGAAAAAATGAAAGCAGAAGGTAAATTACCTTTTGATATGAATGATGCTAACTATGTATATGAATTTAGAAAAGCAAATGAGTTTAAACTTGGTGATAATATTGATGCTGAGATTATTAGACAAGAAGTTAATCAATCAGCACTAGGTAGAAATGATAGGATATTTAATCCTATTCATGCTGACCCACTTGAAAGTTTTATTACTACATCACAACGGCTAGGTCATGATGCTTACATTAGACCTATTGTTGACCAATTAAAAATACAATGGTTAGAAAAGTATGGTAAAAAATTAAGTATTGTTAAGATAAATGTAGATTCTGTAGTATCTCCTAGAGAAAAAGCTATACTTTCTTCAGGTTATCCATTAACAAGAACAGATATTAGAAGTAAAGGTCAATTAAATCCTACAGAATTTAGACAAGCTATTACTGAATGGGAACGTATTAATGTTTTAGAGAATGGTCATGGTGGTAACTCAGCTGCTTTTGCTTTACACAAACTAGCTGATGTTCTTGGTGATGTAACTGATACTAAGTATACTCAGATGCTTACTAAGTTTGCTAGAACTATAGAACGTAATCCTGAAATGATAGTAGCTGCTCCTTTACGAGTTGTGTCTACACTTAAGATTATATTAGCAGCTATCTGGAGAAACATTACACTACAACCTATTGGTATTGTAGGTCCATTACTTGTTGGTCCTAATCGTGGTAGTGCTATGGTTAATACTATGCATACTGTATATGGTCGTATTATTAATAAAGATACTTTTAGACAATACAAACCTATGTATCAAAAAGCAATGGAACAAATGTTTGATAATGGTGATATAGTTAAAGGTACTGGTGTTAAAAAAGATGGACTACTTAATAAACAAGATATACAATTAATACTAAATGAATTAGATACATCAGGATATGGTGTAGTATCTGACCATGTCTTAGCTCAAGGTGTATTTAGTTCTACTCCTAAACGTTTAACAGACCGTAAGTTTTTTGGTGGTAGTTTATATAGTCAGTTTGAAAGATATGCAAGTAAAGGTTTACAAGCATATAGTAAAGCTGGTTTTGAATTTGGTGAATACATTAACAGGGTTGGTATGTGGCATGCTTCAAGAGAAGTTTGGATGTCTAAGAACCCTAATAAAAACTGGAGAACTCGTAAAGCTTTAGATGAAATTACATTTGAAGCATGGAAACTATCAGGTTCTATGAACAAACAAGCTACTTATGCTTTCCAACGTGTACCTATTTTACAGTACATTGGACAGTTCCAAGCATTTGGTATGAAAGCTTCTGAAAATATATGGAACAGTGCAGCTTCACCTTATTCTGGTAAGCAACGTGGTGCTTTAGCTGCATATAATTTAGCAGTATGGGGTCCACGAGCAGGTATGATATATGGTCTTGGTGAACTACTAGAGAAATCTTTAGAAGCTATAGGTCAAACAGAACTAGCTCAAAACTTAGATGATTATGCTTTAGCTAATATTGTAGTACGTAATATAGGTGATACATTATCTCCAACTAGAGATGAAAACGGAGATATTATTCCTTCTAAACTTGATATACCTGTAGTATATTCACCATTTGGTAATGACCTTGGTGGTGTATATCAATCATTCTGGAAGTCTGCTGTAGTTTTATCTGGTCAAGAAGTAGATAATTATCAGATGGGTCCTACTGTTAAAACAATTGTAGATATGTTTGAAGTAGGTAGATTATTTAAAGCTATGTATGGTAATCCTACATATACTTTTGATGAGAAATTTGAACGTAGCTTAGTTCTTCTTGCTAAACTTACATCAGGTGGTAATTCTATAGCTAGATATTTATCATATAATAAACTTAACGAGAAAGTAAATGAGTATGGTCAACGTACTGGAGTAAAAGATTCTTATACAGATAGATTAGGTACTTTATTTTCTGTACCTAACTCAAAAGAAACAGCTTTATTTAAAGCATGGAATGAATTAAAATCTGATAAAGAAAGAATGACTGCATTAGCTGAAGACCTTTGGAAGAATAATATAGCTATTAAAGGTAATGACTTTAAACTAGGTGAATTTATACAACTTATTGAAGCATTTAATGCTATCAATGACTTTACATATAATGAAAGAGAACTTCTTTATGACCATATGATTGTATTAGACAATCGTAGAGCTAACACAAGATTTGATTCTTTCTTTAAAGACATGATTGAAAGAGAAATAATGTCAGGTGATAGACGATTTACAGAAGGTGAGCTTATGGCTATGCAAGCTTACGTAGAACAAGCTCCAGCATCTCATAAAGATTTAGTAGAACAAATAGTAGTAGTACTAAAAAATCAAAAAAAGGGTAAATAAAAATGGCAGACATGTTTGATACAACTAAATATAGACGCATAGAGGGTCAGCCCTATGTTAGTAAAGGTGTTGTTAATAAAGCTGGAGCAATAGATACATCACTTATATCTAATATTACAGGTGCTGCTAGGTTAGGTCTTGATATAGCATATGAATGGGATAAAAAAGATACAGTAAAAGAAGCTGAACAAGAAGCATTAGGACTTACTCAATCTTATTTAGACCAAAGTCCATCAGAACAAATTTATTTAGCAGAAAGACAAAGAGAAATTCAAGGTGAACTCTCTCAAACACAAGACTCAGAAGCTCTTACTGCTTTAAGAAATGAACTTACTTCTATTAATGAACGTTTAATTAATGCTAAAGCTCAAGGTACTATAACTCCATACGAATTTAGTAGACGTGTTGCTGCTGCTAACATGGATTTAGCTCAAGCTAATCCTGCATTTAAACAAGAAATTACTCAAGTAATGACTCAAACTTTAAATCGAGCAGGCATTAATGATGTAATATCTCAAGATGCTAAAATGGCTAAAGCGGCTGTTGATGCTGAAGCTAAACGTATGGAACATATTTATACAACAGTAGAACCTTATATGTTAGATGCTAGAGGTAGACCTATGGATGAGGTCCTTCAAGTATATTCAAAGGTACAATCTAATCTTGTAAGAACCCAAGAAATTAATACACTTATTGAAGGTGTTAAAGCTGGTAATGAGTATAATTCATATAAGTTATTAGAAACTATTAATGAAGACGGTGGTTTATCTAGGTATCAAAGTACTGCATACTTTAGAACAAGTACAGCTATCAATGCTATTATGGCTAGAGAAGATGATTTAGATTTTAATTCTAGAAAAATTATGGCTCAACAAGTATTACAAAATCATAGAAATGAATATGATACTGTAATACGAACATTACCTTTAGAAGATAAAGGAGTAGAAAGATTTGTAACTACTATGGATGCTATGTTTACAAGATTAGAAACTCATTTAACAGATACATTAACATTAAAAGATTATAAAGAGTTTGTAGTTAATGAAGCTAAAATTGCTGAAACAGAAGTTAGTAAAAGATTTTATGCTAGCGTTGGTATGACTCCAGATATTATTAAATCTATGTCTGAATTAGCTAATAGTTATAAAGCTATAAAAGGAACTGGTTCTTTATATAGTGATGAAATAGAAAAATTAGTTAGAGGAACTATTGATAAATTAGGTTCATTAAATAGTGGTGAATTAACAGACCCTGAAGAATCTTTTGTAAATAAAAATTCATATGATATGTTTGTTGCTAATACTATTAAGAACATAGATACTGCTACGGTTCCTGAAATAAATAGTAATCTTACTATTAATCATTTACAAATGGTTAATGAAAAAGATATTAATACAGATAAGAAAAAGAAATTAAATACTTATGACAATGTTCTTTTAGCTATATCTTTTTTACCACAAGAAAGTTTTGATACTCTTATGTTAAATGAGAAAGCGGGTATGGTTCTTAACAATTCAGTTGGACAATTTAATCAATATATTAAACAAACATTTACTATGTTAGACCAAGCTAATCCAAACATGGAAGAAACTATTGGTATTGATAAAGAACGGGGTAGACTAAGTTCTACTAATCCTCAAGTTATGGGTGAATTAAAACGACTTAATGCTTACATTAGATTAAAAGCTAAACTTCTTAATAAACAACCTAAAGATGTGTATGCTGATATTCTTAAAACTGATTTTAGTTTCCTTGAGTTTACTGGTATTTAGTATGGCAAAGTTTACTTTTAAAGACATTACAGATTTTATAGGTATAACTTCAGAAGAACCTAAACTTACTAACTTACCTTATAATCCTAAAAATGCACAAGACCCTGTAACTTTACCTGGAAAACCTACTGATGATATGGAAACCTATATGCAATTTTTAAAAGGACATGAAGGTAAAGTATTAAAAGCGTATAAACCTATAGAAACAGAAAAATATTATACAATAGGTTATGGTCATAATAGTAAAGATATAACAAAAGATATGACTATTACTGATGAACAAGCAGATAAATATTTAATAGATGATATTAATATAAGATTACCAGAAATTAAAAAAGCTATACCAAAGTTTGATAGTATGCCTTTAGAAGTACGTAAAAATATATTAGGGTCTTGGTTTAGAGGTTCTATTAAACCTACACATAATACAGTTAAATTATTAAATGAAGGTAAATTTAAAGAAGCTTCAAAAGAATTTTTAAATCATGATGAATATAAAAAATATAAAGCTAATCCAGGTACAATGGATGGTGTAGTAAAAAGAATGGAAGCTACATCTAAAGCTATAGCTTCACTATCGTTGTAGGTTTACCTTGTTTCTGTGAATATTTAATTGCGTATTCTGTACCGTTACTTTTAGTATCCCATATTGCTAGGACTCTATCAGCATTATCTACTAGCTGTTTAGTTCTAATAAAGAAATGTCTAGAATCAAACTCTGTTTTGTTATCTAGTAAATGGTAGGGTAAGAACTTAACTACGTCTAGATTGTGTGCGTCTGCGTAGTGCTTAGTAAGCTCATCTACTCCTTTGGCATCACCCATAAGGAGAGTATAGTTCTTATCTTTGTAGACTGAAAGGTACTTGTCTATTATGTCGAGTACCTTTGGGTCTCTAATACTTCTACTTCCAATCACTGCTATCTTCATTTAAACCACGCAATCTGTAATCTTATAATAAATAAATCAATAAGTAAATAGTTTACTTCGTTATCATCTACAATTTGTTCTGTAAATTCAAATCCTAATTGAACTCCCATAATAGGATATGCTGTAATTGCCATTAATCATGCTCCTGAACTTGATGTAAAATTTCAAAACTACCATTAGGTTGTTCTATAAAAAAATGTTCTTGTAAATCTTTAGGTAATACTATATAGTCTTTGTATAAACAACTACTATTATATGTAGGATAGACTTGCCTTACGTATCTTTCAGCTGAAAAACAATCTTGAAAAGTACCTATATAATTTGGAGTACTTCCTAAATATATAACTAATATGTAAGCTAACATAATTTAAATTCCTAATTTTAATTTATCTATTCCTACAACCAAATCCTTTCTGATACATCTATATCCATTATATTCTTTTTTACCTCTATAAAAAGTTTCATAGTATTTACTAGCTTCTTTACAACTACTAAAGGTAGCTTCATACTTTTCAGCAGGACCAAAGTTTCCTACTAAACTTAATATTAATACAAACTCAGTTATCATAATATCTCACATGAACCACTACTACAAGCTAGTTCTTGTGCTCCTACTGTATTGTCTTCTTTTTCTACAAAAGTTTTCCAATCTAATTCTTTAGGATTGTATTTATGTAACTCATCATAAGCTTCTTTATTACAATCTTGATAAGGAGCTTGTGCATATGTATGGTCTGAATGAGGTAGAAAAGATACACCACTAATTTCATCAAAGTGTTTCCATACCCATGCTCCTACTTCTACCCACTCGTTATCTTTAACTGATATGGTAACACTAGGTTTATGTTCACACCAGTGACGCTGATATATTAACCAGTTTTCTAACTGTTCTATAGCTGTCTTATCATTACGGGTAATAGCATTCTTAGGTGCTTTCATTGCAAAGCTAAACACTGCTGTTTCATTAGGGTGAAACTGTTCATCTTCTACTTTAATACCACTATCTTTCATAAAATTATAGATAGGGTCTTTCTTATCCATACGAATTGTTCTTATGTAATAGTCGTTATGACGAGCATGAATACCGCTAGCAGCATCAACGAGCTGAGAAACAGTGCCAGAAGGTTTAACACATGTAATGCTTGTTGATGTTGGTATTCCAAGTGTTTCTGATATTGTTTCGTTAGTTTTACGAGCTTCATCTCTTAACCTTTCTAACATCTTTGGGTCTGGGTTTGATGTTAATTTGTTATCCATAATGCCAGTTAATGACACACCTAATAATCTTTCTTCTTCTGTGTTCTTAACCCACTCTGCTGATAAGAATTGAAAGTTAGTAAGAGTAGATTGTATCGTACCTAATATTGTAGCTAGTCTAACCTTACGTGCTAAATCTTTTTCTGTATCTTTTTCACGTATAACTACTTCAGTTAAATTACAGAATTGTTTATCACGTAAAATTATTTCACTGCAAGGATTAGTTCCATAAGATAATGATGGGTCTCGTCTACCCCACTTATTAGCTTGTGCTTGGGCTGCTAGTCTATTAAAGATACCACGCTCACCTGACTTAGACTTAACTAAAGATAACCATTCTTCCATAAATACTTCTGCATCTGGGGCTTCTGTATATGCTACAGAGTTATTAGCTAAAGCTCTATGAGGATGGTCATTCCACCAAGCTCCCATCTTAGCTTCTCTCATACGTCTGTCTGTTAGATTAGATAAACTAATTAGTGCTGACCTACGGACACCACCTACTACAACTATCTGACCTATCATGCACATGATATCATGTACTTCTATGCTGTTAAGCTTACGTCCTTTAGCTTCTTTAAATGTATCTGTTACAAATTGAAATAGTTTTTTAAGAGGGTCAGGACCAGAGGCTCTACCTCCAAAGGTTTTAAGTCTAGCTCCTGCTGGTCTGACTCTAGAAAAATTAAACTGAGGTATATCCCCTTCATATAAAGAAGATATTAGTTTCTTAAATGCTTTTGCCCAGCCTAGTTTGCTGTCTTCTACAACAATAACATCATCACATTCTTTTATATCTTTTGGAATCTCTGGTAATTTATTAGTGTCTTGTCTTTCACATGAAAAACCTACACCAGTTCCATTCATAAGAATGTAGAGTGCCTCACTAAAGGCTCGCTTATTGTTGATAGCAAGGTAACTACAATTATAAGCTGCAATGTTATCCCGTTCACAGGCTTCTCCTGCTGTCATTAATAATCTCATAGATGGCATTACTTCTAAATTAAGTACTGCCTCTTTAATACTTGGCATTTCTTTATGTAGTTCTGGAGCTTTCTGTATAAGATAGTTTATTAATCTATCTACTGTTTCTTGCCAGGTTTCTCTTCTGTTTTTTTCTGGTATAAATCTTGCGTATCTACTTTGATGTATTACTTCTTGGTAAATACTAGGTAATGTTGTCGTCATATATATCAAATTCCTTTTTATTATCGTTAACTAATTCTTCAAGCTCATCTATCTTGTCTTCTATCTTGTCTTGAAAATGATAAACAATATCTTCACTTGAGATATCTAATAGTTCTAGGAGTGTAACTTCGTCTATCTCCTTTAAATTTTCACAAAGTTCTTTGAACGTCACTGCCATTATTTACTTCCTTTCCACAGCTTTGGCACAGAACATTACTTCTTTGTGTTTGTTTCATACCACAATGCTGACATGTTTTACTAAATATTTTGTCATAGTTATCTTCATACTCTTTAGTGTTAGCCTTAGAGTTAAACTTTGCTTTTTCAAATTGCGTCATTGGTTTAATTCTTTTAGTAATTCTAAGTAATGAATAGCTTTATTAATATCTTCAAGTCCATTTTTATTTTGCCATCTACATACATACTTAATAACGTTACCTTCAATATATCCTATGTTATTAGCATGTATAAACTCTACTGGTTGTATCTTAAAGTCTTTATAATGACTACCATTTACTTGTTTTTTTGTAGCTTGTACCATTATTATATCACACCTTTCGTCTTTTGTCAAGACTATATTGTTCTTTTAAATACCTTAATGATACAGCCATCTCATCAAAGCTTCCATCTTTAACTTCATGTAACACATAGATACCTCTCCAGTGTTCATTTGTTTGATAGTTAAGATAAGATTCATCATGAAGATAACAACTACCAGCTATGATAGCTGTCATTTCTGCGCCATCTGCTCTTCTTCCATATGCAATTTGTCTGCCTTGTTGGTGTCCTGCAAAGCATGACATATGTTTCTTTGTAAGCAAAGCATTTGCTGATGTAATTGGTCTTCCCATGACTCCAGAAGCAAAGTAATGTGAGTAAGCAATACCATTGATAGGAACAACACTAAGAAATGGATGTACTTCCCAACCATATTCAACATAATTTAAATCTCCTATGCTAATTAATTCTTCTAACTTCCTATCATTCTCTACTGCTCTATCAATTCTATCTTCATGATTGCCTAAAGTCAGTACCATTCTAGGAGTATACACTTTCTTTTTAGCTTTACGTTGTTTCTCTTGGAACTTCCACAATGGTGTTAGCAATGCTTCCATACCTTTATGTACTGCTCGAACGTCAGCTTTATATGTTCTACCTTCAAAAGACTTTTTACCTACATCATAAGATGAGAGACTCGGCAAATCTGCAAAGTCTCCTATCTGTACAATAACATCAGGTTGTTTGTCTACTATATATTTTCCTATCCAAGTCAAGTAATCTAATTTAATCCCAGGTTTTACCTGAGTATCTGGAATGACTAGATGTTTCATTGCAATGTCTCCTTATGTAAATCAAACTCTAATTGTTCTGCTTGATTCTTTTCATCTAATACAGTTTTAATAATACCTTCCCGTATTAAATTCTTTATAGCATGGTCCATTAAGAATTCGGCTTCTACAGAATCAACTGAGAAGTCGAAGTCGTATGAACCATCATCATTTTTAACTAAGTTTTTTATAATCATTAATCCAATCCTTACGATAGTCTAACCATAAGAAACCATTCTTTTCAGCCCACATAGCGTATGTAGTTTTACTTCGTTTAGTTATCTTATTGTCAGGGTTCATAAATAAAAATATAATGGTTACATGTGGGTTGTGTTCTTTGAACCATAGCATTTTCTTTCTTGTATCTAAGTCTAGTTTACCCTTTGCTTCAATATAAATTAATCTTCTTCCTGTTCTAAAGTCAGGAGTATATGTCCTATGTATAGCAGGTTGAATATACTTATATGAATTAGACTCATATTTTGTACGAGGAAATTCCTTACGAAGTTCCTTCCACACTTGTACTTCAAATTTACTTTTAAAGTGTGGCATAGTGTACATCGTAAGGTTCATTAAAGTTTCTTAGAATCCATAAACAATTAGCATTCATAAGAAACTCTTCTTCATTTCCATAAGCACTTAGTACTGTAGCTAACATGTCTTTTTCTGATTGACAATCAGCTAACAGTACTTGTGCTTTTTTATTACCAATTCCTTCTATGCCTCGGATGTTATCTGACCTGTCTCCTTTTAAACATTGCTCGTAGAACAACCGTAGTCCTTCTAGTTCACTTATGTCTTGCCAGGTATCAGGTCTTGACCAGCCTTTACCGTTTATTTCCCAGCTGAAATGTTTGCCAGGGATTTGTAGTAGGTCTTTGTCTAGGCTACAGATGATTGTATCTTCTGTTTGGTTGATGCCTAGTAAGTCATCTGCTTCTAATCCATCTGTTGCTACTTCAGCATTAAGTTGTTCCACTGCCCATCTTCTTAAATCATCTAAGTGTTTAGGCTTAGGAGCTGTACGGTTAGCTTTATACTCTGGATATATTTTCTTACGAAAATTTGTAGCTCCCGTTAGGTATGCTTTGTAAGAATCAGAATTTGTTTTCTCAATTATTTGGTCAAACAAATCAGTAGCTCTCCATTGAGCTATACCAAAAGGGTCTTCCTCTGCGCTAGCTGCGCAGCGAAAGCATACAATATCCATGTCAATTAAAGCTTGCATTATAATGGAATGTCATCTTCAAATTCTGCAAAGCTAGAGTCAGCTGATTGCTGACCTAGCACAAAATTTTCATACTTCCTAGCTAAACCAATAACATCAATTTCTGTTATGGCTTTACCATGTGTTGCTAATGTAGCTACTGCATTGGCTAGAGAACTTTGTCGTACAATCATTACTTGTCGTAATGCTCGTTCTTCTTTAGTCTCATAGTTACTACCAGTTACTCGTGTTGCTGGTCGTGCTGTTGCACTAGCTGTTTGTACAGCAGGAGCTGGTGATTGCTCTCCCTCAGCTAGTACTCGTGTCCATTGCCAGTAGCCAGCTTCATCTTTCTCTGTTGCTACATTAACTAGGTCACCTTTCTCCCATGTTTGTGCTGTTTTAAACACATCAGGATTACTAAATGACATTAGTTTTTTACTCTGTACTTTACCTTCATCATTCTTAAAGGTAACTTCAATAGACTGGTATTGTCTACCATTCCTTGTTGTTGCAGTACTTGGTTGTGATACATCTATAATATCTAATTGCATTCTACAATCTCCATGTTACCCCATGATTCACCGACTTGACACTCGACTCTCATGGGAAGGTTAAACTCGTGCCCAAATAATTTCTTAAAGTTTTTAGGCACATCTTCAAAACAGTCATTAACTATTTGAACTAAACTATTAGTATAACATAACTTATCATCATAGTCAAGTATAATAGAATCATGTACTGTGTTTACTAATTTGACTCCTTGATGACTAGCAAGTCTGTTTTTTAAACTAACTCTTGCAATAGACATAAGGTCAGCCCCTAGTCCTTGTACTGGATAGTTTAAAATTTTAGTACGGGGATATTTAACACCCCATTGTGTTACTTCAGGTTCATAGTAATACTCCCTGCCTGTAGGCATTGTTAGTTTACGGTCTTTCTTTGCAAGAAACATTAACTTGTCATGCCAAGATTTTAATCCAGAATACTTAGCATAAAACTGGTCAATAATTTTTTGCCAGAAAGTTTCATTACCAGAAAAGTTAGGGTCATTAGCATAGCTATACGCACTACCTCCATAGATTAATCTAAACACAAATGTTTTTGCTATTAATCTAGAAGGTAATCCAAACCTTGCTTGATTGTCTGAGTGCATATCAGTGCCATTCCATATTTCTTCAATAGCAATTTTATCTTGCGATAAATAAGTAGCACCTACCCATTCAAGTTGTTTAGCGTCAGCTTGCAGTAACATTATAAATCGCCTAAGTCTGCTATATTAATTTCAGGTAATGCATAAGGCTCATGGTTTAAGTCTGCTTGACCATATGTAATAAGCTTACCTGATTCTTTTGCTATACTTTGTACAGTAGGTTCAAATGTATCAGGTTCATTTAGACTGATTGTAATAACTTCATTACCTTCAATACTTGCTTGCCTATGTCCTTGATAATTACCTGCAATATACATTAAAACAAAAACTAAAATTAATGTTCCTATTAATAAAATAGTATTTTTATTTTGTTGTGTCATACTAATACCTCGATTTAAATAACGTTTTAATTTCACCATCAAAGTTTTGTAGATTAGGTCTACTACTTGATAGCCTACCTGTTCTTGCTACACATTGATTTAGTTGTCCATGTATTTCTCCTTTCTTCCAGTTGTTTTCATCAATAAGCTTTACTAATCCTTGATAGTAAGTTGACTTACGTTTCTCTAGTTCAGCTCGTGTTAGTATTGTATTTAATATTTCTTTAGCTTCTTGATTAGGTTTAAGACTACGTAATGTTCTTTCATCAGTACTAAACAATCCTTCTTTAGCTAACTCACTACCTTTTAAAGGTACCAATCTTCGTGGGAGTTTGACTTCGTACTCTTCCCACTTAAGTTTTTCTTTACCCGCTCTAGCTCCAGTCTTATACCATCCAGCAACCACTTGATGACGGAGTTTAATAGCTCCACCATATAAGAAAGCACTAAGATGGTCAACGCTGTTGGGATTAAAAGAATCAAGATTATGATATTGATAAAGCTTTTTGTCCAGCTTATCGATTTGTTCTTCAAGTTCATCTCCTAATATAATTGATTTATCATAGTCATATAGTATACCATTAAACTCCATTTCTTGCAAGACTAATAAGTCTTGGTTGTGTAAACTTATTAATTTTTTAAGATGTGGTTTACTATTTAACTCTTCCATTTGTTTTATCATTACCTGTTCTGTAAGATTAACATCTTGTGTTAGGTAATCACGCAACAATTCTTCTGGAACTTGGGTAGTATCTATGCCATTGTTCCAGTACTGTTCTTTAACTGCATCTAATTTGCTCTCTAGTTTATAGTACTCAGCTACACTATTAAGACTAGGGTAAGTTTGTTGTTGACCAGTTAAAATAAAGTGCACTAGCTGACAGTCCCATACACGGGATGTGGTCAGGTTAATCCCATACCTAGCCAGCCAGTGCAAATCAAACTTAAGGTTGAACCCTACAAGCATATGACAACTATCCAGTTTTTCTTGGATAGCCAGGAGTAGTCTCTTGTAGGGTTCGGCTGAGAACTCTATATCGTATAGTTCTACTTGTTGGTTACTACCTAAACCAACATAACATAATTTGTTTGTTGTATCAAAAGGATTACCTTTGTTACTAATTGTAGTTTCTGTATCTAATACTAAATGATTCATATTATTTTCCTTATGTCATATATGACAGTTTATCGAATGTCTTCATATCTTGCTATCTCTGGTTTAATTAGTATTTGTCCTTGACCATGTCTCATGTCAGGCAGTGTATCTTCATCACCCGTTAGTTTGTTTTTTGTTATGTTAAAGTATC
>Ga0070745_1000951_pt1 | contig 16308 bp, 17 predicted proteins | sample VirMetDEL_Mar_4_FD_77438 | JGI IMG/M metagenome (GOLD analysis project Ga0070745, IMG submission 77438) | Aqueous microbial communities from the Delaware River and Bay under freshwater to marine salinity gradient to study organic matter... | ecosystem: Environmental > Aquatic > Marine > Coastal ...
ATTGCCTGCATCATCTAAAAAAGGTACACTAAAATTCCACATACAAGGAAAAAATTTAAATTCTACATTAGGAAATCTTTCGATTGTAAATTTATTAAAAATATTCTTTATGTAATTAGCATTTATTCTACCCTGTCCACGCAACAAAACAGCTACTTGTATATTATTTTTCATATTTTTTAAATTTTCCTATATCTAGCTTATTATCTATTATAAGCGGATTTTTTTTGTTTGCAAAATATTTATCGCAAATAATTTCTACTTGTTCTAAATTATTAATAATGTTTTCTTTATTGGGAGATTTCACACTATTTGTATTAATATTTCCATTAACTTTAAGGTTTATATCAATATTTTTTAATAATTTTTCTATATTTAATTCCATTATGTCATTGTATGTAACAATTTTTACAGGATTAACGCACTTAGTGTTAACATAATCGTATAACCAAAGATACTGCCTAGATATAGATTCACAAGCTTGTTGTATATAAGATTCGTTTAAATTTATTTTTTTTATTTTATCTATGTCTTTTTTATTCCAAGCCCACTTGTTACACTGAAAACTATATGCTAAACTTTTAATTTGTTCTTGTATGTCTATTCTTACACACAATATATCTAGCCTATTAGCATTTATATAGTAATTAATTTGTTTTAAATTTTTAAAAACTTCTTCTATAACATAAATCCTGTTAATATGATTTTTTATAACTAAACTGCTATTTTTTATAAAATTGTTAATCCATTCTATATTTTCTTTAAAATCATTAACATTATGTACTGATAAACCTTCACAAACATATTTAAAATTTTTATTATTTTTATTTTCAAAATTTATACTATTTAATAAAATATGCAAAAGATAAGTGCTACCACTACGAGGCGTACTTATAATATTATATAAAATATTATTCATAAATAAATTTATAACCTTCTTTTTATTATATATTTATGGAAATAGCAGTCTGTTTACGTGGTCAATCAAACTTTACTCGAGCGGGATATAAATTTTTTAAAAAATCATATATAGATCGTTTTCCGAATGCAAACTTTAAATTTTTTATTCATACTTGGAACTTTGTTAACACTAAAACTTTGGATTTAAATGTAAAAGAATGGAATGTAAAGAAAAAAAATAATTTTTATATTGAAAATAATTATATAGATGTTTGGAAACCGGTTAACTACAAAATAAGCTCTGGCGCAGATTTGTCAAACATATTATTAGAAATATTTAACCAACTTAAAAAACAAAAATTTTTTAATAGCTGGTTTTATAAAGAATATTTGCCTTATCTTAAAACCATCCAACAAGGATTTTCAGCCTTAAGGTTTCCTATAGTTTTAGATCCTATATATAATGAACTTACTATACAAGACTTGGATAAAACCACTAACATAAATAATACTTTTTTAAAAGAATTTATTTATGCGCATTATTTAATGGGCCAATATTATAGTGCTATTAAATCAACACATTTACTTAGAGAATATGCACAAAAAAACAACTATAAACCTGATCTTGTTATAAACACAAGACCTGACTGTGCAACTATTTTATGTGAAAATTTAAATTACATAATACAGGATTATAAAGAAAAAAATAAATGGCATGAAAATCCTATTTTAACTTATAATATATGCAGTCCTAAGGCTTCTATCTTTGTTACAGATTTTATTTTTTTAGCTAATTATAATTCTATGCTTGAATATCTAGGAAATTCTCCTAAAGAAATATTTTTAGATCTTTTTATTAATAGAAAAATAGATGCTTTAAAAATATTAAATTCTTCTATATATAGAAGTCATTTTATTTGGACACAATTAAGTAATAAAGTAACATTTGTTAAAACAAATTGTATTGAGAAATTGGCGTTATTTAGAGATAATGAGGATAACTATATAAATATTTTTAGCGCAAATAAAAATATATACGAAATTTGTCAAGATATAAGAAATATAGACATAGATTTTGAAAAAAAATCTATATCACAATTAGCTAACATAAAAGATTTAGAAAATACTGTATTAAAAGAAAATCCTAATATTTTAATCGATATTTTTAAATTTTTTTATTCTTAATTTTCCACTCATATAATAGTTGTGCTACTTCAAATTCTTCTTCTGTGTCAATATCCATATTTTCAAAAGTTTCTATTTCAAAAAAATCATAATTTGCAGGAACAAAATATCCTGTTTCCTTAAAATCTTTTAATTTTGCTATTGTTCCGCAATTAGGCATTTGATACATAGGTTCAATACCTTGACTATAACTTTGCCAGTGTCCAAACATAAAATTCATACCAACTTTATTTTTGTTTAAATAAAAATGTTTACTAGGATAAACTGCAAATTGATTCCTATTTGTTGTTTGATATCTTTTATACATTTCATTATAACGAGCAAAAAGGGGATTCATCAATAATGTCCATAATACATCTGTATCATTTGATATAGGTACACTATTTAAGATTTCATTAACCACTTCTAGAAAAGTTGTTTGTGTTTCATTACAAAATTTTTCTTCTCTTTGTATATATGTTACATTTTTTGTATTCTTTACATTACTATCGTTTGTACTAATGTAAATGTGATTTACACCAGCATTTAATAATTGTTCTATTTTAATTTGAACAAGTGTTTTATTATTATAAAAATTTTTATGATGTTTATTAGGACATCTTGTGCTTGGAACCTTATATAGTGTAATACATACTAAGCTCATTGCCACTCCTTTATACAATTGAATAATTTTATATTTGTATCCTGTAAACTTTCTTTTCTTATCCTATCTAAAACATTAGATCGATTTACAAATTTTTTGCGTAAGCCATCTAAATTACTACAAATTAAATTTTCTTCTAACATTTCTAAAACTACACTTAATCTACTTATAAATATTTCTTTATCTGTAATGTTGTGGTTTTTTATTGCAAATAATATTTCTTCTTTTATTTTGAATCTTTCTTGCAGATCTAAAAGATCTATTTTCATATCTTTAGGTTCATTAACAATATTAAAAACAAGTTTACATTTTCTATAATTTACAGCCCACCAAGATATTAGTCTGCTAATGTAATGTATGTTATACAATTGTACAGTCACCATAATGTTTATGCTCCAATTTAAATTATTATATAATCTTAAAGAGCTACTAACATCGCTCCATTTCGAATTACCCCGTATATAATTATTTAAATTTCCTATTGCATCTATACTAACATTCATATGAACTTTTTTGAAGGCTTTACAATAATTGATTACTTTTCCCGTATTTCTTGTTCCATTAGTTGTTATATCAACGCATAAATGAGTGTTTCCTGTTTGTATACACCATTCAAATAATTTTATAACTCCTTGCATAAACAAAGGTTCGCCTCCTGCAATTTTTATAGTTTTAATGTTAGGTATTAGTTTTTTCATTATTTGAAATGCAGCAGGATTATCTATCCAATCATCGAATTCCTCTGGTCTATCTCCTATTATATCTTGATCTGCTTTGTTTTGTAAGTATATTTCTTCTTTTATTTGACTACTATTACCACTATAACACATCCTACATTTCAAGTTACAAAACCTTCCAGGTCTAATATCTAACCATAATGGAAAACCTGTTGTATTACCTTTTATAACATCTATGTCTAAATTTTCATTGTTATCTTTTAAAAAAGTATTATTGTGGATTTGTCTATCACTATATCCTTTTTTATCTTCTATTTGCCAACATCTCCAACATTCTAAAGGTCTAGTTCCTTCAAGCATTTTTTTTCTTAATTCTACATAAGAACTTCCTGTCCATATATTTTCAAAATCTTCTATACCTTTTTCTAAAGGTTCAGCCAAACAACATGGAGATACTTTACCATCTATTGTAAAATTAGTGTGTGTAAATGCTGCAATACAAAAACTACTGCTATTTTTTATTTCATTAAAATATATGGTCATTTTTTACAATTTCTTATAGAAAAAAGTTTGTTAATACATTCTTTTTCAACTATTATATTTGCATTTACCTCCTTATATACATTCGTATCTTCTTTAGGCTGGTTAATAGGAGGCTTAACTAATACAGTTTTTCCCTTAAAGTTTAGCGTATTTAAGCAAAATTGTCTAAAATTAAAATTAGGAAGAAAAACATTTCCGTTTTTATCTACTCCAGGTCCCCATGTTTTATGATCACTCCATAAATGCAAATGTTTAAATAGTAAATTTTCATCTGTTTCTGTTGTCAATGTATGATCAAAATCAAAAAATCCAAACATTTTCCCTTTAAATAAATTTCTTAATGTAGAAATTTTTGTAATATCTTCTTTTAATATTTTAATAAATGGTACTTTTATATATTCTTTTTCCCAATCTGAGTTATATCTATTATTTTTTTTACTATCTCTACTTACTATGCTTAAAATTCTACAATCTCTTTGTAAAATTTGATGCGCACTTAGTAATTTATTTCCTGGATGTATAAGAGGACTACCATTATTTCTAAAAAAACTTATTACAGGAATACTAGAAGGTAATTTTTCAACATATATTTCATATGCTACTTGTAATAACGCTCTTACTCTCCTATATAGTCTATAATAAATTGGATTTGAAGGTTCCATTTCTTCTAAACAAAGTAACAATTGTGTGCCTGTAGATTTTGTAGCCATAAAACTATCGGCAGATTGACCATAAAGGTTTATTGCACCCCATGTATGAGGATGTATGGTATTGGGATCTATAAAACCTAAATCTATTCTGTTTTCTTTTATAAATTTTTCCCAATGCCAATATTCAGGATACTTTATAATGTTAGGTTCGTCTTCATAATTGTAGTGTATTTCACTATAAAAAGGTTTTTTAAATATCTCATTGAATAAAAGACGTTGCTTGCTCATTATTGTAAAATACTATGTTTATCTAATAAATTTTTTAATTCTAAGCACCTTAAATGTGAGTTTTTCCTAATATTTTCTAACTTTTTAGTATGATTTAAAAAAAATTGAAATTGTTCAGGATTTTCTGGTGTATCCATAAATTTTAAAACAGAAGTAAAGTGCTGTTTAATTTGATTTAAATTTTCTGTAGTAATTTTACTAGCCAATTTTTCAAACCATTTTTCATAAATTTCCTTTATGTCCTTTTTTACTAGAATTGGTAAATTAGAAATACAAAATTGATTAGGAAACCTTAAAATATGTCCATTATATATTTCATTAAAATTTTTATTTGTAATTTTCATATTCCATTCAACTAAATGCCTTACATTTAAAATGTTAAAAATACTATACGTAGGATGGATATAAATACTTATTTTTTCACTATCATAATCTTTCAAAATTTTATAATTTTTTTCTATAGTACTCCATTTGCTAGGAGGACGCATGTATTCTTGCACATTTTCGTGACCGTCAATACTTGCAGAAAAAGTGATATGTTTGAATTCTTTCCAATATTTTAGCAAATATAAAGGTAAGGAATTTAAATTACTATTATACTCAATGTTAATTTTAGAAGAAAAATTTCCTTCTATACAATATTTTAACAGTTTTTTATGCTGGGCATTTATAGTAGGTTCCCCTCCAGTAAAATACAAAGTGTCTACATTATCTAAATTATTTAAAATATCTTTAAAAAACTCACTATTAGAAGAATAAACAAAATTATTTTTAGTAATTTTATAATCTCCATCTTTATATTCAATACCATATTTGTCAGAACTGCCATAATATGGAAAATACACAATATCATTTGCAGTATTTTGTTTTTCTAACTTATAATAATCTTCATACCACAAGTTACTATCTTGTGGTCCACAAGTAGTGCATTTTAAATTGCAACTATTACCAAATCTTAAATCTAAATCTCTTAAAGAAACTTTACTAGAATTAATATTACCTGTTATCAAATCTGTGTTTAGTATATAATCGGGAATTTCTTGACTATATTTACTAATACTTGCTAGTCTTTTACTACCTTTGTTTAGATTTTCCTGTGAATAACAATGATTACATTCTTGCGGTTTATCCCCATTTACCATCTCTAATCTTATTTTTTTATACAAATCACTGTTTCTAGCTTGTTCTAATTTATGAGTATGCACACTAACAATTTTTTTATCATTACCATATATTTTTCCATAATCAACATCTTTTCCTATCATTTCACAACATCCACGTATATCTCCGTTAGTAAACGTACTCAAATGGTTCCAAGCTAACGGACATATTACATCTGTATTGTAATGTAGCTTGTTGTTAATAATTTTATATTTTTTGTTTAAAAATTCTTTTACATCTTTATTAATTACTGCATTATGATAAAGTGTTTCTACTACAAGTAAAATTTTTTCATGTTTAGCAATTGCCCATTGTGTAGTCAAATTAATTATAGTGCTTTTCGCAATTTCTGTTCTTTCTTTTTCATCTTCCGTGCCGTCTAATAAACAATTTTGTATCATAAAATGTTATTGGTTTTTAAAGTATTCTAATTCTTGTTCGTTATATGTCATTATTTTAAATGAATCATTGATGCTTCTTATAGGTACCAAACTTATACATCCTTTTGGTCTACCATTTGCGCCAGGTGTATGCCATTCTTTAATATCTAGAATTTTGTTTTTTAAGGTTTTTGCTCTTTCTAAAAATTTTGGAGGTGTCATTAATTTTATTTCTAACCAATTATCATCATCTACTATATCATGATGTTGTAAAATTACACGACAGTTTTCAATAAATCTTTTTTCATTATTTTTATATAAATCCATACTAGCAAAATGAGCGCTCATATTAATACTATTAATATATTTTACAGCTTCTTTCCAAAATGTAGTGCTTCTACTACCGTTAGTAGTGACAAGCACCCATTGTTTTTTATTTTTTAAAAATTTTATAATATCTAAAAATTTTTCATGTATAGTTGGTTCTCCGCCTCCGAAATTCCAACGAATAACTTTACCATTGCTCCATTCAGAAATAAAAAAATCTATTGCACTTATGATTTTTTTATAAGATAAAAAGTCTTCCGTATTGCTATGGACACTTGGCCAACAATAGCTGCAATTATAATTACATTTCCTTCCTAAATCCCATAATATTTGATAATCAACAGGAAAATTTAATTCTACTCCTACTTGATTTCGGATAGAAGTTTCTGTGTAGTTATCTACTCTTATGGTTCCAGTTTCTCCATTATTAGTAACATCGAGTTTTTTTTGATATTTATAATTCTTTGCTTTACTTAAACAAATATCTGCACCACAACCACAATTATCAAATATACACCTAGTCCATTTTTTGGTTATGTCCATGCCCCAGTTAATATTTCCTTTTAATCCCCAATATTTACCTAAATCTTTACTAGTGCTTATCCATTGAAAGGGACTAGCATTGGGATCTAGGTTATCATGTGTCATTTTATTTTGCAAGTTACTAAAAAAATTTTTTTCTTCTTTTTTCCAGCTAAGCCTTAATTGCACTAGTTGGTCACAATTTTTTGTATCTATTTCTGGCAAAGGCCAACCATCTTTAGTATTTTTATTGATCCAGTCAACATGCGGCATAGGCCCAAATACTTCTAAACAATGTAATCTCCACGATTCTATTATTTGATTAAAATGAGCTTTACTGTTTCGATAACTGCTTGCACAATTAGCATTCCAAATATTTCCATCGTAATCAATATACAATCCTCTAATTCCTGCACTACATAGCCAATTTTTATAGCTATTATATCCTCTTGCAATAGTTTCGTCTATGGAAACTCTAATAAATTTATTTGTACTATCATATATTCTTAATTGTTTATTGTCTAAAGGAACATTTTTATTTTCTATTATTGGCATTAAACCTTTCCTTTTTACACATTATATCAAAATTACAATGACAAAACTTTTTATTACATAGCACAGGTTTGGTTGGTAAAACATAATCGGTGTAAACATTCCCTATTTTACTGCCTACTCTACACCATCCTCTTAAAATTGTTCCGTCCCAATCTATTACTAAATTTTCTAAACCTGCATAGCATTTCCATCCTGACCAATTATTCATTTTATTAGATATCAATCTATGAGCACTAGATATTTCTGATTTATTTGAAACTGTCTCTATCATTTTCATAGCTCCTCTAGGAACTTTAAATTCTTTAGTCCATTTAATTTTAGAACCATATATATGATGCTGCTTATCTAATATTTCTTGTTGTTCAGTTGTATAAGGAAATACTGTTTCCTCTGCTCCTAGACCTTGCATTAGTGGTTGAAGGGCTAAACTAACATTTTGACATTCATTAGTTACTTTTTCTGCTACAGTAATACAATCTTGCCACTTATCAGGATTCATCATAATATTTACATGAGTTCTAAATTCTCCTGCTACTGTTTTAACAACATTAAAAAATTTTTTTGGCTTTGTGTGTTCTGCATGATAACTAAAACAAATGTGATCAAATTTATCTTTTTGTTTATACCACCAATTATGATGCCTAGTACCATTACTAATTATTCCTACTGTATGCCCTAAACTATGAATAAAATCACATAAATCAATAAGCTCAGGATAAAGTGTAACTTCTCCGCCTGTAAATTCAAAATAAATTTGTTTATTATAGAAATGATTATCTATATCTAAGATAAATTTTTTTAATTTTTCTAATTTAGGCCATTCTATACTTCCTGAGTGTAGAAATTCAGGACAGTAACTACAACTAAAATTACAAAGATTTCCTAATAACCAATTTACAACCACTGTATTTTTAGCTTTTTCATGCGAGTGATCTAATACATTATAATTAGACAATATATTCTCTGTTTCTAGATTCATTTTAACTTAGTATTACCTGATTTTCTCTGATTAAAGGAGAAGTCCTAGCAGGATTTATGTAACATTCTTTAAAAAATTTACTAGCATTATAACCTAATTCAGCTATCTCTAAACGTAAATCTTTTCTTAACTTATCCCCTAATTTATCAATTTCCTCTAATAATTTTTTGTTATTGTATTTATAATTAGTTTTAAAACAATTTTGATCTCCGTTTTCGTCTGCAAATTTTGGCATTACTTCAGTTTTAAAAAATTCTGTTAGCCAATTAAAATCTCTAACATTGACCCAATCCCATTTATCTCTTTGAAAATTTACCATTTCACATCCTAACCTTGCACCATACATTGCCCACAAACCATTTAAACTATCCACTCCTACACTCATCCAAATTAAAAGTCTTTTATAATTTTTATAATGTATTCTTTTTTTAAAAGTCTCATGATTTATTATATCACCTCCATCTAAACTCATTTTAACACCTTCTCTGAAACCAGCCCTCCATGCTTGCAAGCAACTTGAATTGTTATATACATAACTATATATATTATTCATTTGAGCATAATGTATGTCCCAACAAAAATCAACTTGACTAGACTTATTGGTTGCTATTTCGTGACTTTTCATTTGTTCTACCACACGTTTTGGCCAAAATTTTATTCCTCCGTTACCATAAACTAAACCATTTACTGTATTTTTTGCACTCCAGCTAACAACATCAACATTAATATCTATTTTTTTATCATCAATTTCTACATTAAAAAAATCAGAATCTATTATATTGTCGGCATCTACTGTAACAAAATTGTCTGTTTCACTTAACGCCGCTGCAGCTTTATGCGCTGCATCGCTACCCCAAACACCATGACTACGCTTGGCCCAAGGGCATTTTTCTAAAAGATCTTGGTAATTTTCATCTGCATTTGGTTCATCATAACTTATGAACACTAAATCATATTCCGTTATTGGTATTAACATAAGAAACCTTTAAATAGTTATATCCGTGTATAATTTTTTTATTTTTAATATCTTTTTTAAGTTTTATTTTTATTTTACTATGTTGGTTAAGATTTTTTGCATCTATTACAATGCTGCTGTCAAAAAAATACATGTAATCATCCATTATGTAAAATTTTAAAAATCTATCAACTAAATCTATATTTTGAAATTTTTGTGTTTTTTCTACATATATTATATTATTTAGATAATCCATTTTAAATAAAATATCTGCTTTAGATATTGGCAAGTCTTTTTTTGCAGTTTGTATATTATATTCTTGTTGCTCTATTCTTTCAATTTCATCATAACTATCAATTATATAAGTTTGGTAATTTTCTAAAATTTTAGTTGTAAAAATTTTTAAAGTTAGTGGATTTAAATTTTTTCTAATATTACTTATATCTATTAAAATTTTTCCATGTTGAAGTAAATCTAATAAATTTATTTCAATTTTACCATATAAAAAATCTAAATCATTTTTATCACAAAAATACATTAATAAAGTTTTTATTTTTGTTTTTTGTAAATTTACAAAATTTTTAATCAATATATTGTCTGCTTCTATCTGTATATAATTATTATCTAAAAACTGTAATATTCTTATATCAAATTTATCTTTAACACGTTTGAGATTTTTGACATACATAAAATCTAAACCTACCAAATGATTATCTAAATTAAATACTGCATTATTATTTTTTTTGTTAATAATTTTATATTTGTTTGTTTTTATATCAAATTCTATTTTATAGTTTTTTAGTTTGTGTATAAAATCATTATATTTAAATGTTAAAAATTTTTTACAGATTGCATTGCTTACTTTGTTATTATAAATAAACTTGTTTGACACTCCTATAATTTTACCATCATATTTGTTAAATAAAATAAAATTATAGAGATGATTATAATCAAATGTTTTCTCAAGATTATTTAAATTAAATGTTTCAATAGGTTCTTTACTTAATTCAAGCATTAGATAATATTATTTAAATGTTGTTACAAAACTCTTCTGTAAGGAATTGTTTATATTTATAATGCACTGGACTAGTCAAAATATAATTTTGACATTTATAAATTCCGTTTTTTAATGACCATAAATTTACATGTTTATAAAAATTTTCATCATTTTTATCTGTATAATTAATTTTCAATGGACGTAAATCAACAAAATTTAAAAAAGATTTTTGTATACAATCGGTATTATCAGTTAACTTTAGACACATAGAAATATCTATTCTTATGTCTTGTTGTTCAAACCTAGTTTTTAAAAAATTACTATAAAATAAATCCCAATTAGCAGAAACTTGACTCCAAAGATTAAAAAATTCTAAAGCTTTATTTCCTTTTTTAAATAAAAACATTTGGGTGTTAACAAAAGGTAGTTGATATTTTGAAAAAAAATTCACAGCATACTGATTTAATTTTATATTGCCTCTAAAATCTAGACAATTATTACCAAAAACCAATTCTTCTTTTATAATTTTAGAAAAAAAATAAGATATTTTATTAGGTATCAAAAAATCACTATCTAAATATAAAGTTTCTTCAAAGGGTGTAGCCCAATATATTTGAAAGATATTTGCTATTTTTTTGATTTTTCCATATGTATCTAACACTGGTTGTATTTCTATTAAATAATCACATATATTATTTAATTCTTTTTTAACTAGATTAAAAATATCATTACAATATATAACTGCACAGCTTACGTGTGGATTATGTTTTTTTAAGCTTAAAATAGCATATTTTGCCATTTTTTCATAAGGAATATTTTCATTATAATCTATAAAAAAAACAACTCCATTTTTTTCTAAAATTTTATTCTCTTTAAGCATAAATCTCTAAAAATTTTTCATAGTTTCTTAATAGTGCCCATTTATTCATTACATGAACATCTTGATTTTGCCATTTTACTGCTATATCTTTCCAATTTTCTTTAGTATCGTTAGATAAAAACAATAAACTATCTTTATTTACACTCACTAAATCATCCTCTTGCATACTATTAAACATGAATTTTTGTGTAGGTTCATATATAAAACTATTTCCACATCTACCACTTAAAATATGATTAGCTATTGTAATAGCGTAATCTGTTCTATACAAAGCCCTAGGAAAGTTATATAACATTTGATAATAGTCATAATTTTCTTTTACATGCTCCCACATATCAAAAAATAATTGATTTACTTTATCTTTTGTAAAATAAAGCACAGTTGACCATAACATTTTAAGACCGATTGGATTTAAAAAAATTTCATTGGTTAAAGGTAATTCATTTCTTATAGTCTTGGCATGTGTAAAACAACAAATGTTTAAATTTTGATCAAAAATATTCTTCAACGTATTTGACAATATTAAATAATCACTATCAATTAGTAATGTTTGATTAAAAGGGCTTAATTGAAAAATTTTATGTTTATTTGAATTATAGAACGGGGCTACAAATTCATACCATGGACTATCTTTATGAGTTCTTTTATTTGGTTCTAATGTTAAATTTTCTGATATGATGTAATCAAAACAACTATCTATTAACTCATTATTAAAATAATTTTCTATATACTTTAATGTATTGTTATTAGTAATAAGTGCTACTGGAAGATTTAGATGCGCTTTAGCCAACAATGAACAAATAATGCTTAATTTTACATAATCTATTTTTTCATTATTGTAAGCAAAGATACAAATACCTTTTTCTTGTGAAAAATTTTCATTCTCCATTTTCCTCTAAATTTAACAATTTTTTAATATTTCTAGATTTAGAAAGTTTTTCGTATTCTATATAAAATTCTTCCATTGTTTTTTTGTGTAATTCAACCATATCTTTTAAAAATTTTTTTAAATTTAAAATTTTAATAGGATTATTGTTATCATCTAATAAAACTATACTTTTATCTCTTGGAAAATTACTAGCAATTGCATGCACATAAGCTATCATTTTTTTATCAGCAGTAAATTTTCCTTTGTTTTCATAAAAAATTAATTTATCGTTAATGGTATTAACAATATTTTGTTTTTGATTATGCAATGTTAATTTAAAATTAGCAAAATCTAGAGCTTTTTGTAATCGTTCATTCATTTTTTACTTTTTATAATGTATTAATAATATTTATATTTGGTAAAGTTTGATGATCTACAATACCATATTTTTTTGTATCTGTCTTGTATCCTAAAAATAAATCTATTTCAATAATACCTTGTACTGTTGTACTTTCTGTTGAAAGATAAACAAATTTAATTAAAACACTTTCATATAATGAAGAAAGCATTCCATAAACTTTTATTCTACTACTAGAATAACTGCCACCGTATCCGCCATATCCGCCATAACCACCGTATCCGCCATAACCACCGTATCCGCCATAACCACCACTTGAATTTCCTGCATTACTAGTCTAATATATTGTCCAACTATTTTTATTTAAATTTAAATAATTTTTATTAGTAGTTATACCTGTGCCATTAGTACATCTGAAATTTTTTATATCAAAAACCAAAGTCCCCAAATCTTGTATAATATCCACTATGGCAGCCATACCATGGCCTGTAGTGTTAGCAGTTGATAATATATATTGATAGCTAGCTCCGCTATTAAAAAAATACCTTATGTCATTATAATGGCTTTGCTCATATTGAATAATAGTATCTATTTCATCATACCACGTATCAGATCTAATTATATTTCTTACATAATCTATATTTAAAAGTGAAGGTTGAATATAATTATATCTAGGTAAAGCATTTGTATTACTTACATTTTCTGTTGCTGCATTTAATACATTTTGTATTTGTGTAAGTTTTTGGTGACTAATTTGTGTTTTTCTAGGAACTCTGTCTATAAAAGAAACATTTATTCCAGTATGAGTAATTATTAAATTACATCTTGTAATTACTTGATTCCAATCATAAGCAGTAATAATTTTATCCGGTAAAATTATTTTATTGTTTCCCCAACCATATTTAAAGGTTTCCTTATTATTAATAGAAATTTCAGGATCTGCAAATAATTCTGTATCTGCGAAAATTTTATTAGTCCAATTATAAACATCTAAAAAATCTTGACTAGTAATCTTTTCATTAGATGTAACTGAATTAAATAATCCGTTCATTAACTATGTAACCGCTTAAATAGATTTTTTAATAACTATTTTTAAATCATTAATTTGATTTACATTATTATCTAAATTTTCTAAACTTATTCCTATTATAGAGTTTTGGGGATACTCAGGATACCATTTACAAGCTACACCTTGAATATCACTAGGCATAATATAATCACCTTTTGTTACATTTCCTGTTATTTTTGCTGTAACTCTACCTATTAATGCTACATAAGGATGCGTATCATTATTTCCTGCGTTTGCATTAAGTTCTAATCCTGGCATATCACTAATAACACCAAAAACACTATCTCCTTTTTTATCTGTCATTGTAATTTCATTTATTCCGCCAACTTTAACAAGATATCCAGGATTTATTTTATTATCTGCATGGTATCTTTCAGCCAAATCTGCATAATATGCACTACTTGCGATACCATTATATTTGTAATTATTTTCATTATCATTTGCATTACTATTATTTAAAGTTATTCCTTTAAAGATTAAAGGAAATTTTTCATGATAATATTGTGTTGGATTAGTATCTGGTATAGCTTGGCCTGTTTGAGGAACAAATTTATCGTAACTACTTACTACTGCTACCACTTCTGTATTAACAACAAATTCTAAAATAGCTTTACCATTACTGGCATTATCTAATATATTTTTAGCTCTTACAGTTGCTGGTACTGCACCTTGAGTAATAGTTATCCAGTTATTGTTAGTATAAACTTTAAGCTCGCTATTAGTTTCATCATACCATAAATCTCCTGTATTAACACTGTTAGTAGCAGGAGGGCTAGTTCCAACATGAGTTATGCTAAATCTGTTCCATCCTATATTTGTTCCTAAATAAATTTTAGCACGTCTTTCAGATTTGTCAAACCAAACTTGTCCAACAAGTGGATTTATGGGTTGCACTGTACTAGCAAAATTTTCTAGGATATGGACAAAATTTTCATTAATACTTTCTCCATAGCTACTTGAATTTTTACCTATTAACTTAATACTACTACTAGTATCGTTTATTGTACCCTGCAATATTAGCTAAAACTGTATTATCTGATTTGTTTATAGTGTATGTCACAATCCTATCCTAAATCTTATTGTATATACTACTTGTACTTCATTTGTTGAATTTTTTGTAATTGGATGAAATATTACATGTGATAATAGCAACCCTGTTCCTTGGCTATCGCCCTTAGATTTTAAACCTAATTCATCAAAACTATAACTTTCATTTACTACAGGTTCATTTATTGCTATTGTAGCAGTAATAATTATATCACTGTAATTTGTATCTGCAGTATGACTGAACTCTATTTTGTTATTAACATCATTATTATTTTCGTTTTGGTCTACTACTTTGTAATGTGTAGGTGCATATAGATCACTGCCACTACCACTGGTATTGGTATTTCTATAAATTATATTTCCAATAGCATCTGTTGTAGTTCCACCATTTCCAAAATGCATTTCACTAATATAACCTGAATTATTAGTAATGCATTGTGTTATGGATTGACTTAAATTTTCTGCATGAATTGCATTTCTCTTATTTAAAAAAATTTTTCCAGTTTTAGGACACCAAATTTTAACAAATCCTTCAATGCATGATCCTACATTATCATTTAAAGTCATAAATTTATTTCTTCCTATATTCTTTATTTATTAATTCTAATTGCTTAACTTAATTAAGGGGGAGTAGTTACTGTTATTATTGGTTCTGATTCTTCAATAGTAATATTTGCTACATCCAAATAACTTTTGGTATTAAAAACCTTGCGTATCTTTGTATGATATGGTTTATAGGCGTTGATATAATCCACTAACACCTGCTCATTATTATCATTGTATACCGCAGGTGTAATGCTACCATCGCTTACTAGTTTTAGTTGTATAAAACTACTCTTGATGATCCAATCAACATTTCTTTGTTCTTTTAAAATATATTTTACTAATTCAAACCACAAATCAGTATAATAGCTTTCATACAATCCAGTAAATATATTTTCTTCTATAATTTTATAAAGTATTTCAAAAGCCACTTCTGGCCCACTGTCAAATGTTGTACTATCAAATATATCTACATCATAGCCATTTTCTTCTCTAGTATCCCATAAAATATCAAGTAATTCTATTGTTCCATTTTGTTTGTATGTTTTTTTCCATTGATACTGGTTTGCTATTTTGATAGCTTCATATATTGCAATATCCCCTAAACCATCATCCAAAACCTTTACTATTTTACCCTGTGTTGGGGGGATTAATTCTAAATCTTCTTTTCTTAACAACGTGTTTGTAAATGTTTTGGTTTGATAATCTTCGCTAAACCATTCAGAATATTGCCAATATGCTGTCAAATCATAATTAAATTGTCCTACAGAATAATTTGTAA
>Ga0070745_1000953_pt1 | contig 16296 bp, 14 predicted proteins | sample VirMetDEL_Mar_4_FD_77438 | JGI IMG/M metagenome (GOLD analysis project Ga0070745, IMG submission 77438) | Aqueous microbial communities from the Delaware River and Bay under freshwater to marine salinity gradient to study organic matter... | ecosystem: Environmental > Aquatic > Marine > Coastal ...
AAGAACGACGTGGTGCACACAACCCGCAGTTTTTGAAAGAGCCGTCCCCGTTCGAGACCGAGGAGCTCATCGCAGCCGCTCGCGGCACTCTCAGGCAACTGACTCTTGCCCCAGAGTTGCCGAACGCTCTCGAGACGATCGATGTTCTCGTTGAGGCGGGAGTTGTTGTGGCGATTGGCCACACCGCCGCCAATTTCGCGCAAGCTCAGGCCGCTTTCGATCGTGGTGCGCGGCTCGTCACACACGTCTTCAACGCGATGCCGGGCATCCATCATCGTGACCCTGGGCCGATCATTGCGGCTTTCGAGGACGAAAGGGTTGTGCTCGAGTTGGTGCTTGACGGCGATCACGTGCACCCCGATGTTGCAACAATGGCTTTCGCTCAAGCTCCCGGCAGAGTGGCTCTTGTGACCGATTCGATGGCGGCAGCGGGGTTCCGTGATGGTGACTACAGCCTCGGCACGCTCACTGTTTCGGTGCGAGAAGGTCGCGCACTTTTGCGCGGCACCAACACGATAGCGGGCTCGACATTGACCCTCGACCGTGCGCTTCGTGTAGCCATGTCGCGGTCCCGAATCGCACCGCATGTCGCGGTCGAAGCCCTCACGTTGACCCCCGCCCGGGTGCTCGGTCTTGAGCACCGACATGGTTTGCTCGCGGCAGGGTTCGTCGCAGACGCCGTCGCCCTCGACCACGACTGGCAGGTGTCGGGCGTGTGGGCGAACGGCCACTCCCTCAGCTAACGGCGAGCGACGCGCGCCGCCAGCTCCAGCTCCAGCTCCAGCTCCAGCTCCAGCTCCAGCTCCAGCATTAGTCGAGGGGCAGCCCGTGGGCGTGCTCTGCCGCGTAACGGTAGTAGTCGGCGAGGGCGAGCTCTGTCGCGGCATCCTCGTCAATAATCACCGTGACGTGCGGATGCAACTGCACAACTGACCCGGGAGTGCTCGCCGTGACCGGGCCTTCAAGTGCCGCTGCCACGACCGCCGCTTTGTTCGCGCCGAAGGCGAGCAACACGAGGTGTCTGGCGCGCAGGATGGTTCCGAGGCCTTGAGTTATGCAGTGACGGGGCACGTCGTCTGGCGAAGCGAAAAACCGCGCGTTGTCCATTCTGGTTTGCTCGGCGAGAGTTTTGACTCTCGTGAGCGAAGCGAGAGATGAACCGGGTTCGTTGAATCCGATGTGGCCGGTCGTGCCGATGCCCAAGATTTGGAGGTCGATGCCACCCGCCGCAACGATGTCGCGCTCGTACCTGTCGCCTGCTGTTGCGATCGGTCCACCATCGTCGCCGGGGACTCTGACGAGGCTGGGGGTCAGCCCTAAAGGGACGACCACTTCTTTAGTGATCACTTCGCGATAGCTTTCCGGATGTCCCGCGGGTAGCCCCACGTACTCGTCAAGGGCAAACCCTCGAGCCTGCGAGAAATCGAGGTTGAGGTTTGCCAGAGCAGCCCACGTTGAGAGAGGAGTCGACCCCGTGGCAAGGCCCAACACCGCGTCGGGTCTGCGACCCACAAGTGCTTCGATGTGGCTCGCCGCGATGACTCCAGCTTCCACGCGCGAAGGGACGATGAATACTTCAGCCATTAGGCAACTTCCTGTGGGTGTGCGCTCAGCACGTGTGCCCCAAGGCGGGCAGCGCCGAGAGCGGCAACCGGTGTGCCGTGCGGAACAAACTTCACTCGACCAGCCAGCTCAAGAGAACCAATGAACGGCGAAGCCTCACTCCATGAGTCAAACACCGCGGTCACTCCCTCGGTAAGAACAGCTCCGACGGCGGTAATTCCACCACCGATCACGACGAGGTCAACATCAAGAGTGAGAACGAGGATGCGCACTGAAGCGGCAACGCCGTCGAACAGCCTGTCGCGAATTGTTATGGCGGCGGCGTCCCCAGTTGCTGCTGCCTGGAACATGGCCGTAACGCTCGCGTCTCCGTGGTGCGCCCACTGCCGGGCGATCCCTGAGCCAGAAGCCATAACCTCGAGGCCCCCGGGCTGTCCGTCGAGGTCGAGGGGGCCGTGAGGGTCAACGAGGATGTGGCCGATTTCGCCGGCGGCTCCTCGAGAACCACGCCACAGTTCTCCGCGCAAGACGAGGCCAGCGGCGAGTCCTGTTCCGAGGTTTAGATATCCCATCGACGCAGAGGCCGGCAAAGCGAGAGTGTGAAATGCTCCAAGCGCTGCAGCGTTGACGTCATTCTCGACATGCACACGAACTCCGAGCCGTGTCTCGAGCTCGAACCCAAGATCAAGCTGTTCGAGCCCGAGATTGAGCGCGTGCGAGACCCGACCGGTCCCAGGGTCAACAGCGCCCGGAATTCCCACACCAATGGTCGAGAAGTCTCGAACCGCGATGCCGGATGCCTCAGCCACACCGTGAATCGCCGATACAGCCGTGGCAACCACGGCATCCGCACCGAAGCCCGTCGGAACGGTCACTTCGTGGGTGATCTCTCCGGTGGGGGCGAGCACTACAGCGTGGGTTTTGGTCCCGCCGATATCGACGCCGATGCTGAAGACTGCGGGTTGTGGCTTGAGCAATTCTGTTGAGCTCACGAGGTCGCCTCCCGTGTTTCGGCAGCGTGAAGCCAGTGTTCGAGCGCCGCACCCACATGAGTGGATGCTCCGAAGGTTGCGATGTCAGCGTAGTCGCGATCGTCACTCGGCCATCCCATATCGACAACTACTGTCGTTGGGTCGCTTCGGCGAGCTTCGTCGATGAGGTCTCGAACCCACGCGTGCCGATGATTGTTTTTGCCAATGAGCACACGCTGGCCGCTCGAGGGGGGAAGCGCATCGCCTTCCCCCACTCGAGCGTGCACACGAGGCCCCCACGGTGATGGTCCGATTGCGATGTTGGCGGCTGTGTCTATTGCCACGAGAGTGCGATCGGCGGAAATTGGTGAGTGGGCTGAAACGTCGAATGCCGCTGCAGATCGCTCGATATCGAATTGCGGTGTCGGCACACCTCCGGCCGGGAGCGGCTTCTGCAGGGCTTCGGCTGCTAACTCGCGAGCGAGCGCAACGTTGCGACCGACGGCAGAGGCCAAGCGCTGCGCATCCAGTCGCCCCTCGTTGATGGCGGCTGCGAGGGCGGCCTCGATTTCGGCCATTTGTTGGTCGGTGTTTTTGGTGCCGATGCACAACAAATCGCACCCAGCGGCAATGGCGCGAATTGCCGCCTCGGGGATGCCCGTCTCACCGCTCGCGCCTGCCATGTCGAGGGCATCGGAAACGATGACTCCCTCGAAGCCGAGCTCGTCACGAAGGAGCCCTTCGAGAATGGTCTTTGAGAGCGTGGCGGGGTTCTCGGCATCCAGTTGCGGAAGCACAATGTGCGAAGTCATGATTGCGCGCGCACCAGCGTCGATTGACGCGATGAACGGCTGGAACTCTCGCGCCCGAAGTTCGTCGAGCGAGAGGTCAACGACGGGCACGGCGAGGTGCGAGTCGAGCGCCGTGTCTCCGTGTCCGGGGAAGTGTTTCGCTGACACGGCGACACCCGTCGCTTCGTGGGCACGAACCCACGCCGCTGTGTGCCGCGCCACGAGCGATGGCTCAGCGCCAAAGCTCCGCACCCCGATGACGGGGTTGGCCGAGTTCGAGTTGATGTCGGCATCCGGTGCGAAGTTCACATTCACCCCGACTGCGCGCAGCTCCCACCCGACTGACGTTGCAATCTCGGCGGTGTACTCGAGGTCGTCGATTCGACCGAGGAGGGCGTTGCCCGGGTACGGCGATCCCTGGTCGCTGTAGAGCCGTGTAACGTCACCGCCCTCCTCGTCGATCGCGATAAGCGAATCAGGATTCGCCTCACGGATGTCGGCACACAGTTTCGCAAGTTGCTCTCGAGAAACAATGTTGGGCCCAAAAATGCACACGCCAGCAAGACCCGCGCGCAGTCGCGCAGCGAGCCACTCTGGGAGTTCTGTGCCAACGAATCCGGGCAGCAGAACTGCAGCCGGGTTCTGGGTTGTTGAGTGCTTGGAATTCACTAGCCCTTCACCGCCCCGCTCACGAGCCCAGACGTCATGCGGCCTTGGACAATGAGGAAGAAGATGATGACGGGGATGGCCATGAGGGTTGAACCGGCCATAATTCCACCCCAGTTGGTTGTTCCGTTCGCGATCTGGAACGTGCGCAACCACACGGGAAGAGTCATCATTTCTGGCCTTGAGTTGACGACGAGGGCGAGCAGAAATTCGTTCCAGGCCTGAATGAAGGCAAACACACCCGTGGCAACAAGTCCGGGCGCGAGCAACGGGAAGGTGATCTTCCAAAAGGCGCCAGACCGCGACAGCCCGTCAATCATTCCTGCTTCTTCGAGCTCGATCGGCACGCCGTTGACGAACCCGCGCAAAGTCCAAATGGTGAACGGCAGCACTGTCGCGATGTAGACGATCGACAGTCCCATGATCGTGTTGAGCAGCGACCAACTGTCGAGCACGCGATAGGTGGAAACGATCATCGCCTCGCCGGGAATCATTTGCACGATAAGGATCGTGAGGATGAACGCCTTGCGGCTCTTAAACCGGAACCTCGTCACTGCCAAGGAGGCAAGGAACGCAAAGACCAGGGCGACAACGACCGTGATCATCGTCACAAGCAGGGAGTTGCCGAGTGCTGGCAAAAACTCCGAGCGCGTCGTGTCGAACAGCACGGTGTTGTAGTTGCGCAGTGTGAACTCGGCTGGCCAGAAGTTCACTTCCGAACCGATGATCTCGCTCGTCGGCTGGAAGGAAGTCTGCATCATCCAGTACACGGGAAACACCGAGCACGCGAAGACGACGAGAGCAACCACAGACAAAACGATCTGGATAATACGTTTGCGCGAGTTGCCACGGCGACGCCGAGGCACAGCCGCGCCCGATCGCGACGACACCGCGGGTGTGGGCGCATTGAGAGTCACTGTGCTCACAGTTCTTCCTCCTTGAGGGTCTGGCGCACGTAGTAAATCGAGATCGCCATAAGAATCAGCACGGTGATGACGGCAATAGCGCCACCCGTGCCGTACTCGCCACCGGCGAGCGAGGTTTGGTAAATGTAGACGCCGAGAGTCGACGTTTGGTCGCGGATGCCGCCGATCCCCTGCAGCGCGAAGATCTGGGTGAACACCCGCAGATCCCAAATGACTTGCAGGATAAACACCACAAGGAAGATCGAGCGCAAGTACGGAAAGATGATGAGCCGAAACCTATTGGGACCGTTGGCTCCATCGAGTTGGGCTGCTTCGAGAACCTCGTCGGGAACCTGAGTGAGGCCCGCGTAGACGGTGAACGCCACAAAGGGAACGGCACCCCACGTCACAATGATCGTCGCGACAAAAAAGAAGCTGATGGGGTTGATGAGCCACGAGTGGCCTTGGAAGTCGAGCCCAAACCAGGTGGTGAGGGCGTAGTTAACGACTCCATAACCGGTGTCGAACATCCATCCCCAGACGATAGTCGCCGTGAGGGCGGGCATAGCCCACGCGAGGAGCAGGCCAACACTGAGCACCAGACGGAACGGCTTATTGAGAGCGTTCATGAGAATGGCAATGAGGGTGCCGAGCACCATAGTGACGGCGACGTTGACGGCACAAAATGCGAGGCTGCGAAACAACACAGCCCAAAACTTGTCGTCGGTGAGAACGTCGATGTAGTTCGCAAAACCGATGAACGGAGCTGGAGCACCAAACACTTGTTCACGGCCGAACTCCTGGAACGACATGATGACGAGTTGAATGAGCGGCCAGCCGATAATGACGGCAAGAACCACCACAGCGGGAACAAGCAAGCCGTAAGGAGTGAACCGCCCGTGGCGTTTGCGACGAGGCACAGTCGGGTTTTCACCCGCTGGTGGCGTCACGAGGCGCTGTCCGCTGATGCCGCTTGGTGCGGCATCCACAGCGATTGCGCTCTTAGACATGGCTGACTCCAGTTAAGATTTAGAGTGTTGCCCCGGTTCTTTTCCTAGGGCGGTGGGCAGTGATCAGGGTGCTCGGTGCGACCATGCGCGGTTACACCGAGCACCCTGTTTCTTAGGTCAGCGTCGGGTCGCCAACCTGGGACCGGCCATGCGCGACCGGCCCGGCTAGTTAGCCGTTGAGGATGTCGTTGATGTTCGCGTCGAGCGATGCAGCAAGCTCGGCGACGTCACCACCCTGAGCGATCTGCACGAAGAAGTCCGTGAGAACGCCAGAGGCCTCAACATCCGCCCACTTGGGTGAAGCGGGGGTCAGACGTGCGTTGCCTGCGGCCGCTGCGATCGCCTGTGCGACCTCATCGGTTCCGAGAGTGTCAGCGAGCGACAGCTTGGCTGGGACGAGCCCGTTCTGGCCGTAGATCGTCTGGAACTCATCGCTCAGGATGATCGCGAGAGCACTCTTGGCGAGAGTCGGGTGTGCCGACTTAGCCGAGACTGCAATGTTGGATCCACCAGCAAACACTTGAGCTGCTCCACCGTCAGCGCCCGGGAGTGCGTAGACACCCAGATTGGCTTCTTGGTCGGGGCAACCGGGTGCTTCAGCATCCGCTGGAGCGAGGATTGACCACTTTACCCAGCTGGGTGCAGACAACTGCAGGGTCGTTCCCTCACAGAAACCAACCTGTGGGTTGGTCTCGTTCGAGTCCTTCGGAGCGTTCGATGCGTTGTTCATAACCTGCTGAACCTGCTCGAGGCCGGCAATCGACTCGGGGCTGGAGAACTGTGCCTTCCACTCACCGTCAGAGAAGGTTGCGATGTCGCCGCCAGCTTCCCAAATGTACGGCAAAGCGTTGTACCAGTCTTGACCTGGCCACCAGATTCCCGACTTGCCGGGGTTGTCGGTCGCGAGAGTCTCGGCGTTGCTGATGTACTCGTCGAGAGTCGTCGGAATTTCGAGCCCCGATGCCGCGAGCGCGTCCTTCTTGAAAAAGACGAGTCGTGAGCCCGAGTACAACGGTGCAGCGTAGAACTTGCCGTCGTAGCTGCCAGCTTCAACGAAGCCGGGAAGCAGATCGTCTCCACCGAGAGCGTCGTAGTCATCAGTCAAGTCGAGGAACGCACCTGCCGACGTGAACGCTGCTGCTTGAGTGTTTCCCACCTCGACGACGTCGGGGCTGTCGCTACCGGAGAGGTTTGTGGTCAGAAGGTCGACCAATCCACCCCATGCCTGCTCCTCGATCGTGAGCGTCGAACCGGGGTTCTCTGCCTCGAACGTGGTCTTCAGATAGTCGCGAGCTTCCTGCGGAGTGTCCGTACCAACCAACCACACCCGGATGTCGCCGGTCTCGGCCTCGGGGGCCGCTCCTGCCGAACAACCCGCGAGAGTCAGTGCAGCCGCTACACCGAGTGCTGCGATGCTGAGTTTCCTCATCTCTTGCTTTCCTTTCCTAGGGCGATGGTGTCGGCGATTGCCGAACACCCCGTGGTGCAAGGGTCTACGAGACCCCGAGCCTGCCGGAGAGCACCATGACGGCTGCGCCGCGCATGACTATGTCCTCTCCGAGAGTTGTCATCCGCAGGATGAGATCGCCGTGGAACACGGCCATCGTCCTCGCACGGAGTGTCTCGATGGTGGCTTCTGCAAGCACGCCATCAAGTAGGTGGGTCGGTCCACTCAAAACAACCTCTGCGAGGTTGAGTGCTCCAACCACGGGAGCCAAAGCAATGCCGAGCCGCTGCCCTGCTTCCCGAAGAATGTGATCTTTATCTGTGGATGTCGCGGCTTCCGCGAGAGCTGCTTCGAGCCTCGGCACCGCGAGCCACGTCTCCAAACACCCGTGTTTGCCACATACGCACTCTGCTCCACCGTCGGTGCCAACAACGACGTGACCGATTTCACCTGCGGCAAAGCGGCTTCCAAAAAGCGGGGTGCCGTCGAGCAAGAGCCCTGCACCAACACCGAGGCCAACTTTGACAAGCATCATGTCGCTGTCTGCGTCACCGAAGCTGTGTTCGGCGAGCGCGGCGGCATTGGCGTCATTGCTCACCAGCACCGCGTGAGAGAAACGTTCTTCAAGGATGGCCTGAAGTGGCTCGCCGCTCCAGCCGAGGTTGGGGGCGCTCAACACGACACCTGCGAGGTCGACTACACCGGGAGATCCAACGCCGATGCCGAGCACCGGGAGGGTCGCTGCGTTGAGGAGAGACTCGATGAGGTCGGCTACTGCGGCTGTGGCATCCGAACCGGTTCTTCCTTCTACAGTGCGCTCACTGCGAGAAAGAATCTGGCCGTCGAGGTCGAGTACGGCGCCACGGAAGACCCCATAGGCGCTCAAGTCGACACCGATGATTTGAAATGCCTGACGGTTGACGTCGAGGAGTGTTGCGGGTTTGCCTGGCCGGGCGTCTTCGCGCTGGCCTGTTTCGACGATGAGCCCTTCGACGATGAGCTCAGCAACAAGGTCGGAGATGGTTACTCGCGTGAGCCCGGTCTCTCGAGCGATATCGGCACGACTGCGCTGCCCTGTGCGATACAGCGACTGCAGAACGAGCGAGCGGTTGTGGCCACGAGCGTGTTCGGGCAAAACTTTGGCGCTCGGGCGGAGTGCACGTCCAGGGGCGAAGCCTGGCGTGCGCCCGGAAGCGAACGATGTCGCTGGGCGTCGAGCGGGGACAGTTGCGGGTGTCTCGGCGTTCTCCGGTGAACCTGCTGTTGTTGCGCTCTGCATGTCTGATGCAGTCATGGGGATTAGTAAAGCCTACGAACAAACTCTGTGCAAGCCATTTGGTGAAGTTTGTAAGAACTGTTTACATATTCGTTACTGGGCGAAACGGTCACAACAGCGACGGGCGGCACCTTTCGCACCCACAACTATCGGGAATCTCTCAGCCTCGCCTGAGCTGTGGAACACCGTGAACCCGCGAGAATAGGACGAATCGTTGCCACGTCCTCAAGCAGAAAGGCTCCCGATGACAGTCGCTAGCCGCTCCAACGCCCTTGCCCTTTTCGCGGCCATCGCTGTCGTAGCCCCACTCGCAGGTTGTGCAGCCGACGCCACAGCCGCTGGCGGCTCTGCTGGCGGCTCTGCGGGCGGCGCAACGTCGGGAACGTACACCGACGGCACCTACAGCGAAGAGGGCTCCTACCAGTCTCCCAATGGCCTCGAAAGCGTCGAAGTAACCCTCACCCTCGCTGATAACACGGTCACCGACGTTGAGGTTGTTGGAAACGGCACCAACCCCAACACCAAGCAGTTCCAGGGTCTATTTATCAGCGGGATTGCCGGTGAGGTTGTCGGCAAGAACATCGACGAACTCTCTGTCGACAAGGTTGCGGGCTCCTCCCTCACGAGTGGGGGCTTCAATGACGCCGTGAGCAAAATCAAGGCGGATGCCGCCGAGTAATCCCGCGGCGATACAGCCCGCCGTTTGGCGATTCGAGGCTATCGGCGCTCCCTGGCAGATCGACACGGCATCCCCCCTGCCTGCCGAGCTTGCCTCCGCGGTAAGCGCGCGCATCGACGAATTCGACAGAATCTACTCCCGATTCCGCGCCGACTCTCTGGTATCTCGAATCGCGAAAACGCCGGGAACCCACACATTTCCAGCCGACGCCGAAGCGCTATTTGAGTTCTATCGACTGCTCTATGAATCGACCGACGGCGCGATAACTCCGCTCGTCGGTCGAGCCCTCGAGTACCTCGGCTACGACGCTCAGTACTCTCTAGTGGCGCGCGGTGAAGGAATCCCCACTCCGTCCTGGGATGAAGCAATGAGTTGGAAAGACAGCGCACTGACAACATATTCCCCCGTCGTCATCGACGTGGGAGCCGCCGGCAAGGGGTACCTCGCTGACCTCGTCGGTGGAGTGCTTGGCGATGCAGGCATCACGGACTTCACGGTCGATGCGAGCGGAGACATCGTGCACACGGGCCCGAGCGCGCTCCGGATAGGTCTTGAGCATCCGCTCGACCCGAGCAAAGCCATCGGCATCGCCACGGTCACGGCGGGATCGTTATGCGCTTCAGCATCGAACCGTCGAGCCTGGGGGCACGGACTCCATCACATTGTGGATGTCACCACCGGGCTTTCCAACACACCCGTTCTCGCCACGTGGGTAGTCGCACCGACCGGTCTTATCGCAGATGGGCTCGCCACCGCGCTATTCTTTTCGAATCCCGATCGCTTGAGTGACGTCTTCGATTTCAGTTGGGTTCGCATGTTGGCTAACGGTCGCGTAGAGCATTCACCGAACTTTGAAGGAGAGGTGTTTCAGTGAAGAACACCCTTGATCGCTTGACCAGTTCTTTGACGATGTACCGGCTCGTGCTCGGTTGCCTTCTGGCGATAACCGTTGTTGCACTTGTTTTGTCGTTTGTCGGCATTCTCGCCTACAGCCCCGCCCAACTTCTCGCGAGTGGGGCAGTTGCCGTCGCCGTGACTCTGGCAACCGGATGGCTATTCGCGGTGATATTCCGGGCTAAAGCTCACGCGGAGTCTTCCCTGATTACGGGGCTCATCCTTTTCATGCTGTTTTTGCCCTCTGCTGAACTCTCGGCTCTTCTCGCCCTTGCCCTCGCGGCGACAATCGCGAGCGCATCAAAGTTTTTACTCGCCATTCGTGGGCGCCATATCTTCAACCCCGCAGCGATCGGAGCCGTAGTGGTTTCCCTCGCGCAACTCGGTTTTGCAGGATGGTGGATTGCGACGCCTCCCCTGCTGCCGGTCGTCGCGCTCGGCGCCTTTTTGATTCTGTATCGCAATCGAAAGCTCCCGCTTGGGCTCACGTTTGTTGTCGTCGCCGCCGCAATTATCGTTGTGCGTTTGAGTATGAGCGGCATCGATCCGCTGACAGCTCTCACGACCGCCTTCACGTCGTATCCAATTGTGTTCCTCGTCGGGTTTATGTTGAGCGAACCGCTAACTCTGCCACCCAGGCGCTGGCAACAAATCCTGCTTGCGGCTATCGTCGGCGCGCTTTTCGCTGTGCCATTCTCGATTCCTCCCGTGTACTCAAGCCCTGAACTTGCTCTAGTGCTCGGCAACCTTGTTGCCTTCGTTTTTGGACAGCGCCGCGGCATCGCACTCATCAGCACAGCCAAGCGCCAACTCACTCCAACCACGTGGGAGTTCTCATTCACGCCCACGCGCCCCGTGTCCTTCTCGCCGGGGCAGTACATGGAACTCGGCATTCCTCACGTCAAGCCCGACTCTCGCGGCAGCCGTCGGTATTTCAGCATTTCGTCTCCGCCAACTGTCGATGGCCCGATCACTTTCGCTATGACGATTACCAACCCGCCGAGTAGCTTCAAAGCCGCAATGCTCGCCCTTGAGCCCGGCGATCGCGTGCGTGGAACTCTCGTTGGCGGCGACTTCGTACTGCCAAAAGACACCGCGACCCCCGTTCTGCTCATAGCTGGTGGTATCGGTATTACTCCGTTCGCAAGCCAACTCAGCGACGCTCACTCGAGTGGCACGTCCCGCAACACGAAAGTGATCTACTCGGTGCGCGACTCGAGCGAACTGGCGTATGCCGATCTGCTGGAAGAAACCAAGGCCCACGTCACCCTTATTGCACCGACTCCTCCCGCGCACCTACCGGCCAACTGGACCTATGCCGGCCCCGAGAGGCTCACCCGCGAGTCGCTCACGGCGCTTGTTCCGGATATCGCCACTCGTCGAGTCTTTGTGTCCGGGTCTCCCGCTCTCATCAACTCGGTCACTCCCGTCGTTCGTGCCGCCGGCGCCAAGCGAATCACCACCGACACGTTTAGTGGGTACTAATGTCTGTTTTCGTCGCACACACAGCACGATCCGTACTTGCAATAACTGGCGTGATCACTATCGCCGGAACCGTGGTGGGATGTGCGGGAACTGGCGAAACAGAACCACCGCGTCAAACCTCCAACTATGTCGCTGGCAACAGCGAAAGTGGGCCCGTGAGCGACCCCACTCGCGATACAAGCGCGACCTATCGAGACGGCGAGTACACGGCAACGGGCGGCTACAACTCTCCTCGCGGCCCAGAAACTATCGACGTAGCCGTGACTCTCATTGACGACGTTGTGACGGCCGTTGAGGTCACGCCCGATGCAGTGGTGGCAAACAGTGTCATTTTCCAAAACAAGTTCGCCGAAGCAATCGGACCCGCGGCAGTTGGCGTCGACATCGATTCGCTATCCATCGATAGGCTCGCGGGTTCGTCACTCACGGGCGCTGGTTTTATGGATGCACTAGAAATCATTCGGAAAGCAGTTGCCGAGTAGGTTCCTCGATTCGCGGCGCAGCGGCCACGGTCGCGGTGCGCCCATGGCCGCGCCCGCGCCTGAGCGCTCGCAGCGAGTTGAGAATTGTGGCGAGGTCAACAACTTCTTGAAGTGCCGCGCCAATAACCGCCGGCAAAAGACCGAATGTTGCGACAATCATGAGCGCAATGCTGAGACCGATTCCCAGCCAAATGCTTTGCCGAGCTATGCGCATCGTGCGCTTTCCGATGCGCACGGCTTCGGCGGTTCGCGAGAGGTCATCGATCAGAATGACCACGTCGGCAGACTCGCTCGCGGCCGTCGAGCCACGTGCCCCCATGGCGATACCTACGTCAGCGACAGCAAGAACCGGCGCGTCGTTGACTCCGTCACCCACCATGACAACTGGCCTGTCGGAGATGCGACGAATAATGTCTACTTTGCCCTCGGGTAGGAGTGCCGAGTGCACCTCGCCCACATCAAGAATCTTGCCGATGTGGTTGGCGGTCTCGCGAGCATCCCCCGTGAGCATGAGGGTGCGTGTGACCCCCAGAGCGCGGAGTTCCACGAGAGTGCCCGCCGCTTCATCCCTCACGGCATCGCTCAACACTATGGAGCCCGCGGCGATGCCATCGACTGACACATACACACTCAATTGCCCAGGTTCGAGGGGAGAAACCACAACGCCGTGCGCGTGAGCTTCGATGAAGGCACGTTTGCCAACTCGAACTTCGCGGCCGCCGACGGTTGCAACGACACCGTTTGTGAGCTCCTCACGAGCGTTAGTCGCCACGTCAGCGTCAATGCCCCGCTCGCTGGCCGCGAGAACTATGGATGCCGCGAGCACATGTGTCGAATACACCTCGGCGGACGCCGCCCACGAGAGCACATCGCCTTCGGTAAATTCCGGATTCGCGTGCACGCCGACAACCACGGGGCGACCGGCGGTGAGGGTTCCCGTTTTGTCGAAAGCCATAGTGCGTGTTCGGCTCAAGGTCTCGAGAGTTCCACCACCCTTGACGATAATGCCTTGCCGCGCTGCCCTGCTCATCCCACCAAGGAATGCAACGGGGGCGGCGAGCAAAAGCGGGCACGGTGTTGCGACAACGAGCACTTCAGCGAAACGCACGGGATCGCCAGAGACTGCCCACGCGACTCCAGCGAGGATGAGCGAAAAAATTGTGAACGGAACCGCGTAACGATCGGCTATTCGCACGAGCGGCGCCTTGCTATCCGCGGCCTCCGCGACGAGCGCAATAATGCGCTGGTAGTTGCTGTTCGCTGCCGTCGCCGTCGCCACGATCTGCACAGCTACTTGCCCATTGAGCGAACCGCTCAATACCAATTCCCCTGTTGAACGTTCAACAGGGAGGCTCTCTCCAGTTATCGAGGACTCGTCGAAGGTACCTCTCTCGCTCGCGAGAGTGCCATCCACTGGCACCACCTCGGCGTTGCGAATGAGGAGTGTCTCGCCGAGAGCGACGTCGGCTACAGGCACATCCCGAATGTCGCCAGTTTCTGAATCAACAACATGTGCGATGTGCGGCGCACGTTCGAGCAGGGCGCTGAGTTCTCGCGTTGCACGGCCCTCGGCGAAGCGGTCGAGGGCCTGGCCTCCCGAAAGCATCACGACGATCATGAGAGTGGCCCACACTTCGCCGACAGCAAGGGTTGCCAAGATGGCGATGAGCGCGAGGATGTCCACTCCCCACGTGCCCGCTCGAAGCTGTTTGATCATGCCCACGAGTTCGATGCCGGCGACCACAAGTCCAAAAACCGTGATGAGCGCATGACCAACGGGAGTGTTGCCAGAGAGAGACAGTGCTCCGGCGACCACAGCCACAAGGACCGTGATGGAGACAAGAGGGTTGCCACGAATGGCCGACCACATACGAGTCACGTAAGCGAGTATGCTCCTTTGCCGTCTCGGCTGCTAGCAAGTGCAGCCTGCCCTCACGGCGGTGGCTGCGACGTTTCGAAAGAGTAGAACACCCATTCTGGTAGATTCGTGATCGCACGTGGCTCGAGAGCACGCTCACTGTGCGTCACACTACACAGGCCCAATGTCGAGGCCTCGCAACTTAAACACGCACTCAAGGAGAACCGTGAACATCACTGCCCGCAACACCACTTCCGTTATCGCAGGGACGGCTGTTGCCCTCGTGCTCCTCACCGGCTGCGCCACAGGACAGGACAAGACTGAGGCGTGCGAGATTCTCAAATCGGGGCTCGAGACCGTGTCGAACGAACTCGGTGAAGCGTCCAACCAGCTCACCACTGACCCGAATGTCGCCGCGGAGAGCATGGCAACCGCTGCCGCGAACTACGCGTCAACGACCGCGACAATCACCAATACTGAAGTTGGTGTTCCCGCTGTCGCGTCGAGCGACGCCGTCACAAACTTCAGCGACGCTGTCTCCGTGATTGCAAACGACGTCGAGAACGCCGACATTGATGCTCTCACCGAATCGCTCGCGGTTGTGCAGACGTCATTCACTGCACTGCAGGACGTCTGCGGCTAATAACTACGCGGTGGAGTCGTGCTCCTGGCAGTCGGCGTCGTTTCTCGCGTGGCCGGCGATCCCGGGGCTGACTCCGCTCGCCCTCACGTGGATCGTCAACGGAGTCGTGGCACTCGTGGTGGTCATCGACGAGTACGTGTGGCCAGCGGATGACGAGGATCAGGTCAACGACAACACCGCGAGTGCACCACTCACCCTCGATTGAGAGGGCAATTATTGACCGGGATGTCCAGGTCGTTGACGCCACCTTTAGTCTCGCATCGCATCGTTGAACCTCGTTGAACCTTGTTGGTCGATGGCTCAGATTTGTTCGCGCACGGCGATCAGAACACGCTGGCACTCTCCTGCTGCGAGTGCTAAATTATTTGCAGTTGAGTCGCCCCGACTCAACTTTGCAGAACCGTGAATTGCCACGGCAATTCGTGAAGGAGTGATTAACAATGGCAGTTCTCTTTGATCCGTTCCGCGAGATGGACCGTATCGCGGCGAGCGTGCTTGACTCTCGTCACAGCCCCCGACTCATGCCTATCGACCTGTACCTCGACGGAGATCACTACGTACTCAATGCCGACCTACCCGGCATCGACCCAGGCTCGGTCGACGTAGACATCGATGGCCAGCTGCTGACGATTCGCGCAGAGCGCACACCACGCAGTCGCGATGGTGTGAAGTGGCTCGCAAGCGAACGTTCCAGTGGCAGCTTTTACCGCCAATTCACCCTCGGCGATGGCATTGCCACCGAAGACATCACCGCCAACTACGACAACGGCGTGCTGAGCGTCACTGTGCCCGTGAGTGAGCGCGCAAAGCCACGCAAGATCGCGGTTCACTCACCAGAGAAATCTCTTGATTCACAGCAAGAGTCACGAGAGAGCGTTCCGACGAGCGCGAGCTAATTAGCTACAGCAGCAACAAGGCTCGAGGTGTTGCGCCTCGGGCCTTGTTGCTTGACCAACCGGGCGCGAATTCAATCGCCGATACAGTGCCGGAACAGGTAAAACACAGAAGGCGGCCCCGAGTTTCCCCGGGGCCGCCTTCTTTACGTAGCACTTATACGCGATGTGAGCTTCGACTAGGCCAAGCGCGCTGCGAGGTTCTTGTCGAGAGTGTCGAGGAACTCTTCGGTGGTCTCCCACTTCTGGTCTGGACCAACGAGCAAAGCGAGGTCCTTGGTCATGTGACCGGCCTCAACGCTCGTGATAACGACATCCTCGAGGGTGTCGGCGAACTCGGCGAGCGCCGGGTTGTTGTCGAGCTTGGCGCGGTGGGCGAGGCCACGGGTCCATGCGTAGATCGAGGCGATCGGGTTGGTCGACGTGGGCTTGCCTGCCTGGTGCTGGCGGTAGTGGCGCGTGACGGTGCCGTGGGCGGCCTCGGCCTCGACGACCGATCCGTCGGGAACCGACAGCACGCTCGTCATGAGCCCGAGCGATCCGAAACCCTGCGCGACGGTGTCCGACTGCACGTCGCCGTCGTAGTTCTTGCAGGCCCACACGTAGCCACCCTCCCACTTCATGGCCGAAGCAACCATGTCGTCGATGAGGCGGTGCTCGTAGGTGAGCCCTGCGGCGTCAAACTTTTCTTTGAACTCGGACTGGAAGACCTCTTCGAAGATGTCTTTGAAGC
>Ga0070745_1000957_pt1 | contig 16267 bp, 17 predicted proteins | sample VirMetDEL_Mar_4_FD_77438 | JGI IMG/M metagenome (GOLD analysis project Ga0070745, IMG submission 77438) | Aqueous microbial communities from the Delaware River and Bay under freshwater to marine salinity gradient to study organic matter... | ecosystem: Environmental > Aquatic > Marine > Coastal ...
GATGAGGCTTGAACTATAACTGCCGAGTTCTAACTGAAGGCCATACCAATAATGGCCGCTTGTACCATCTCCAGTATATCCATTATCAGCGGTGCCATCTTCTAATCCAAAATAAGTTGTAGCAGTTCCCGTGATAGATGATTGCGCAGTAACAGAGCATCTAAACCACCCATCGCCATAATCCTCAATAGATGCCGTGCCAGAATCAACACCCTCTACCGCTCCACTTACTAAATTAAAATATGCTCTTGCGCCAATAGTTGACGCATTATTTATGCAAAGTAATCGTGTGCCGCTTTTTATTTTAGCGAACATTGAAAAGGTATAAGTTTGCCCACTTGTTACAGATACAAAAAACGATGTTCTATGCCTACCCGTTGTGCTATCCTCAACAAAGGATGTTGCGTTTAAAACGCCTTCGGGAGATGTGTCTGCATTAGATGTTATTGTACCTTTTTCGGGAACCAAAGAGCCTATAATCCGAATGCGTTACCAAATTTTGTCTGCTCGGCTCCAACAAAAGCGAAGGACACGAAGCACCCCCCGAATAGTCAAGGCGGGGGAGGTCGTTGGTAATCCCCGCTACTACGCTTGAGGTCGTGGTTTCTACATAATCTTGCGCTACGAGGCCGTAGTTAAGTTGGGCGTCTTGTAGGTAGATACCCTCGCCCGTTGTTCCCGCATAAGATGTATTAAAACCAGCGTCAAGGGTGTATATTTTCACTTCAGAAGTAGTTACACCCGTAGCGGCCGCGATTGAAGCCCTATACCATCCACCACCAACGCTTGTAATTTTAGCCTCTATCAAAGTAAAACTACCACTTTGTCCACTTGATTGAACCGCGCCCGTAGATAGGTTAAAGTTAGCATAGGCATAGGAAGTAGAACCCTGCAAAAGGAATTGCACCCCGCTTCGTTCTGCGGCTTTGAAATAGCACGAAATAGTGTGAACACCCGCCCCACTTACAACACTTTGAGTCAATATATGCGTTCCCGTATTGCTATCCTCCTCTAATTTCCACGCATTGTTTGTACCATCATACCCAGCGTAGCCACTTGATTCGGTGCTTCGTGTGTTTGACCAAGTGGTGCTGAAGGTGTTTGACTGCAACACCAAATTTACTTTGGCTTTCTCAATGTAGCCGTTGGCGTTCACCCTCGTGGCCTCAATGTCGCTACCGCGTGAGAATGTCAAATCGCCCGATCCGTCGGTTGGTTTGATTGAATAGGTCTTCGCGTCCTTCACTCCAGAAGGCACATAGACGAGAGATGCATCTGAAAAGAAGCTCATAAGAATAAAGGTTGAAGGGATTGATTCAAGCAGCTCAAGGACTCAAAGGTGCCGCCATCGGCTACGACTCTGGTCTCAAATGCGATGCTGTAAAGGTTGCCGCCTCCGCCGAAATATTGGCGGTAAAGCAAATATGTCGCTACCCTGCGGATGCGCGGTCTGGGCGCAGAGGGTGCGACATTGTCGGGGTTAATTTGGATGTAATCCATGTTAGTTACAAAGTTAAAGAGTTAGCCTATAGCATCTGCTTGGCGGTCAATATCTTGGGGCTGTTGTTCATTACTTGTAAGATGCTTGTCATTACTTAGACTTGCGCTGTACTATATACCAATCAGAGTTGTGGCAGAGCACCATGATGCCGTCATAAGGGCGGTCAAAGTCGGCAGAGGTTTCGCCGTCAATCGTCACGCCTGTATCGCCTGCGTCTGGGCGCAGCGTCACATAGTTGCTTGCCCCCATAGTGCTGTCAGACTTAAAGCGAATCATGCGACCTTCAGAGTCTGCAACAGGAGGAAGGTTGATGTATGCTTGGCCATTAGCACCCGTCCACGAATTAAAGACGATGAAGTCCGTATCGCGGACATCGTACTCTGAGCCATTCGAATGCTCAACATCTTGGATGAGTGCCGAGTGAGACCCTTCGAAGTCGGCATCGGCAGCGAAGGTGGACTTGCCAACAACAGACAGCGTTGAGGACATCGTTGCCGCGCCCGTTGCTTGAAGCGTGCCGTTGACCTTGCCGCCTGTAGCGACTTGCTGGAATGGCCCGACCTTCTCGTTCGCCACATCGATAGACATCCCTGCGACCTTGCCAGCGTTGAGCTCGTTCTTGCCTCCCGTTGGGTTGATGCCCAAGCCTCTGCCCTCTACAGGTGTGCGGTCAATGGGAAGCTCTGCGAGCTCTGTGATGTTGGTGCGCGTTCTCTGGATCGCAAAGAGGGTGCCTGTCCACTCGTCCCTATTGGCGGTGAACACGCCGTTCATGCGCAGGTAGGCAACGCTTCCAAAGGTTAGGCGTTGCTCGAAGTTGGCAGCGGTGAGCACATTGCCCTCATAGCGTTGGATGGGCACAGCGTGAAGGGCAAGCGTTTCGCTAGTCAAGAGCTTCAAGATAGGCACGCCACCGCCTGCAGAGCCCTTGCTCCATTGCGAGGCAGCGACCCATGCCGAGCCATTGTAGACCACGAGGTCACCAGTCTGCGTTGCGCCGTCAGCGATAACCAACTCGCCAAGGTCTAGCGACAGGTTGCTTGATACATTCGCCGAGGTGTTGTTGCTAGAGAAGACCACGCCGTTGGCAGGCTCTTCGCCGTCAATGATGCGAGACAAAGCGAAGACCACGTTCCAGCTCTCGCTCTGGTGGGCCGCTAATGTGTAGGCGCTTCCGCTCTGTAGGTTGTATTTGTTGTAGAGCTCGACGGTCACGCGCAAGGAGCCCGTGGTCGGTATGTCGCTTGTAGTGATGGTCGTCACATCGTAGAGCAGAGCCTCGCCATCAGACACGCCCTGCGCCGTATGGTCAAAGTAGTAGTAGCCTGCCGTCGTGCTCCATGTAGGAGTTCCGAAGGCCTGCGTGCCTGTGTAGCCGTTGAAGGCTCTGTTGTAGTAGTAATACGTCCCTGGGCTGCTTGAGTCGCTCACTCGAATCTGTGCGCGGTAGACTGCCGTAAGAGCGAAGATGTCGTTCGAGGTGCTGCCCGTTGTGCTCTTGATGGTATAGGTAGCAGGGCCGTAGAGTGCCAACTGAATGCCAGAGCCTCCAGCGATGAAGCCCGCGTCGAAGGTCGTGCTGCCCGTTGTGAACTTGTAGGCACCGAACCACGGCGAAAGGAATCGCTGTGCATAGGTGAGCTGCACCTTCTTGAGTGCAGGAAGGAAGTTGAATTGATTGCCTGCAAGGCGTGCGCCGTAGAGCGTCTGATTCAGAGGCACATCGTCTGAGACCGTCAGCGTGTCTACCTCCGTGCCGCTCTTGTTGTACTGCACAGCGTAGCGCGTAGCAGTCGCTCGGTTGCTTATCTGCTCGAAGACCCAGCGTCCATTGCTTAGGAAGATGCGCGCATTGTAGAGCGTTGCTACCTGCCGAAGCACATCGAGGCTAGAGGTGTAGACGAGGTTGCCATCTTCGTCGCGCGTGGTGAACAGCGCAGCGTCTAAGGCAGCGAGGTAGAGCGTGTCGTCCGTAGTAGAGTAGGTCTGATTGCTCTCCCACCAATCGACCGAAGTCTCAAGGTAGGGCTCAGAGGTTCCCCACAGGTCTGCCATCTCTGTGTCTAGCAGCGTGTTGAGGATGACATCGGTCACGCGCGTAAGCTCGAAGTCTCCCTGCGTGATGTCGTTGGCGCTTGTGTAGTCCTTGCCTCCTAGTCGGTTGATGCCGTCAGTAGCAACAAGCTCGTAGATGTAGGGCTGTGAAGCGTCCTCTATGGTGATAAGGTCTTGAACGATCCAGCCCGCCCAATAGAGGCTGTAGACGATTCCAGAGGTGAGACCTAGCAAGGAGGTGACCTCTGTAGTCACGCAGTCCTTTGCCTCGAGCGTTCCGCCGTCAGCGAGCACGCGAGCCTCATAGCCTCCGACTGCGACTTGAATGGGTGAGTTGTCGAAGTAGCGCTCACCCTGCAAGAGTTCCGTCACCGCATCACGCAGACAGCCCTTGCCTTCGACGGTGCCGCCATCAGCCAACACGCGAGCGGTGAAGTCATCAATGGCCTCCTGTGTCGTCTGCTTGTAGATGACAAGGCGGTAGCGGTTCTCTTGATACGACTTGAGCGAGTCAATGAAGGTCTCAAACTGCCCGTCATTGGAGTAAGCACCAACGCATACCTTGGAGCCTATCACAGGGCTGACGATGTCGTCGGTCTCTCCTGTGTACTCTAGCGTGAAGCCTTGGCTGTCTACCCTAAAGGTATTGATGCCGCCAAGCCATTCGCTGTCATGTATCTCAATCTTATAAGAGTCTCCGTTGTCGCTTGTGAACTCGCTTTGAAATCGTATGGCCATAATTAGTATCCTCTGTAGCGTGAGCGTTCGCGCGTTGCGCGTTCGTTACTTAAAAGAATGTCAGAGCCTTGAATGCGGCCCGTTACGTTTACATTCTGACCGCCGCCAGACATCATGCCCTGCAGCTTATCCAAAGGAATGACAGCCTCTGGCCCGCGACCTTCACCAATGAGGGCAAGTGTGGGGCCCGTGACGATGCCACCCTCTGCCATTGCGGGGATGTTGCTCTCTGAGGCTGCCTGTAGTTTAGCCTGCACTCCAGCGCCCAAAGCGATAAGGGCAGCACCTGCTGCAATGGCTACGGCAGGGTTCAAGGAGATGGTGGCGAGCTTCAAAGCCATAAGGCCTGCGCCGTACTCTAGAAGGATGCGTCCAAGTGTAGAGAGTAGATTGGCGAAGGAGCCCATAACGAAGGAGCCGAGGTCTGCCGCAGATGCTTGACCTGCTGCCATTGCTCCCATCATTTCAGCCATTCCTGCGACCGTGTCTACGGCCATTCTGTTAATAGCGTCAGAGATGGCGTTGGTCATCTCAATAGCTGCGAGGCGCATCTTAGCAAAGCCCTTTGGTAAGTCTTGGAAGACGGGGGCATCTTCAAGGTCTAGGTCTGTGATTTCTTCCAGACCCATAGCGACAGCGTCTAGGGGTTCGATGGTGGCGCGCAGCTCGTCCGTTGCCTCTTGCCACATCGCAGCGTTGAACTGAGCCTCTAGAGATGCCAGACGCTCTACCTCATCATTGAGGGAGCGCATCTCTTTGGTTGTTCTCTTTATGTCCTTATCCTTATCCTTGTCCTTATCCTTGTCTTTATCGTCGGTCTCTATGTCATCTATTTCCTCCATGACATCTGCCAACTTGCCGAGCTCTTGAGTTGTGCCCTTCGCTTCCGTAGCCGTGAAGCCTAAGTCTCTCTTAATTTCATTGACTACCTGCCCGACTCCTTTTAATGCAGGGACGGTCTCGTACTCAAACTCTTTGAAGGCGGTTAGTTTTACCTTGTCAAAGCCAAGAGCATCAGCGACGGCATTGAAGGTCTCTATAAGTGGGTTCAAGACCTTGATGCCCATATTAGCCATGTACTTCAAGGCGTTGACCGAAACAACCTTGACCGTGTCGAAGTTGTATGCCAAGTAGACCAACAAGGCCGCGAGGGCTGTGATGGCTATTACTACGAGGGTGATGGGTGAAGTAGCGATTGCTGTCACCGCGCCCCATGCAGATGTAGCGGCTGTAGAGAGCCACGTCGCGGTTCTTAATGCTACAAGTGCAGACTGGAAGGAGCCTATCAACCAAATAATCGGGCCAACAACGGCAGCGAGTCCAGCAATGACTGTGATGGTCGTCTGCACAGGCCCTGGCAACTCTGTAAAGAAATTAAAGAGCGAGCCTAGAACATCAAGCAGAGGGCGAAGTGCCTTGGCAACTATTTCACCGAATTGAATCTTCAAACCTTCCCAAGCAGACTCGAACTCCTTTAGTGATCCGTAAGCGGTGTCGCTCATGGTGTCAGCCATTCCCTGCGCTACGGCATCGGCAGCTTGCAGGCTTGCCGTCATCGGGTCTATTTGGTCGGCAGATTTTGCCAAAACCAAAAGGGCGGACTGAGCAGAACGACCTACCTCGTCCATTGCGCCGCCCATTGTAATACCTTTAGCAGCCAACTGCTTAATCTTCTCAGCGACAGGTTCAGAGCCTGTGCCGAGTTCTGAGATAATACGGCGCAAATTAGTACCTGCCTGTGAGCCAGAGATGCCAGCATTAGCCAACAGACCGACCATCGCTGTGGTCTCTTCTATTGACATACCCGCAGAATTCGCAATAGGCGCAACGTACTTCATCGACTCGGCGAACTTCTCCATGTCCAAGGATGAGCTGCTGAATGAGGCCGCCATGACATCGGTAAGGTGTCCCGTTTGAGAGACATCCATCCCGAAGCCTCGTAGAGTGCTACCAACGACCTCAGCAGCGCGACCGAGTTCCGTGTCGGTTGCTTGAGCAAGTGCAAGCGTTGAGCCTGTCACTCCTTCAATCTGCGCGCTAGTGAAACCTAGTTTCGCATATTCTGTCTGGAGGTTCGCTACTTGAGCGGCAGAGAAGATGGTGCTCTTACCTAAGTCTAGAGCGTTTTGCCTTAGGGATTCAAACTCTGCACCTGTCGCACCTGATACGGCTTTTACCTTCGCCATCTCAAGCTCGAAGTCCTTAAAGGCGCTAGTTGATACGGCACCGAAGGCAACGATGGGAGCGGTCAGCTTCATCGACAGACTGCCGCCTAGCTTCTGCATAGAGCGGGCAGACTTCTGCATCGCACGCTCTGCCTTGTTGAGTCCTCCAATCAGAGGCGCTACGTTCGCAAAGAACCGAAGGTTAATGGAGGAGAGATTCATTTGCTGCCGAACTTTTTGTTAATCGCTTCCAGCACTTCGCCGCGAGACCAGACGTGCTTAGTAGTTGTTTTTTTAGTTTCCCACGGGAACGTGATTAAGTCCTTCGGCTTGATGCGCTTCTTGGTGTGAGGCGCAATGGTCACCGACGCAATCCATCGGGCGCGTTCCCAATCGCCCTTGTATTGCATTTCGAGCTTCTTAGAGTAGCCGTCCGACATGTTGTAAAACTCACGCGGAAGCATCTCGTAAAACTCAGACGGCTTCAATCCTATCTGACCAAAAGCATAAGATTCAAGGGAGTCCCATGTGGGTTCCTCTACTACTTCGCCGCCTTTGCTTTGGCCCGTGGCTTTTTTTCATCATTCGAGAAGTGCCTGTTGAACGTGTCAAAGGCCTGCTCGAGAATGCTGCTGTCCTCATCAAGGAGGTCAGCGATGTCATCTACGGTAATACTGAAGGGCATCTTCTCCTTCCGTGCTCCGTCCTTAAACCCGCACCACACCAACTTAATGGCGTGGTCTAGTGTTATGTTCTCTTGCAGAGTCTGCAACTGTGAGAGAGTTGTGCCTGTTACTGCCGTGAACTCACGCAGGGCATTGAAACCGAAGCGTACAGGGTAGCGCTTGCCGTTTACTTCAATAAATTCTACCATAGATTAAAAAATAAAAAGGGGCGGCGTAATTACCGCCCCCTGTTGATTTACGCAACTGTGCCTTCAGTCAAAGCGCCCGTACCTTCGAAAGAGAAGGAGTAGGTCACATTGTCTTCCATGCCCGCCTCTTGATCCAAAGAGGTCAAGAAGCCCTGACCGCTGTAGTATTTCTCGTCTGTGTCGGTAGAACCGAACTTAACGTATACTTTGGTGCGACCCGTGAGGTAGCCATAGAGGTCAGAGTAGCCATCGCCAGAGGCGAGGTTGTAAGTCACCAATCCGTCGCCAGACAAAGACCAAGACTTCTGCCCTTCCAAAAGCTCACGCCATCCAGCAGAGTCTTTGTTAGAGGTGTCACGGGTCTCCATAGCAACTGACAGAGAGGCGCTGGTGCAACGGCCTACAGTTGAGTAGGTGACGTTGTCTGTGCTAAATTGAATCACTACGTCAGTAGCGTTCATGATGCTAGTACTTGCAGCCATTTGTTATTCTTCTTTAGAGATTGTTTCCTTTTTAACGTAGAGCATTCCATTCTGCTCCAATTGTTCAGCGATGTGATTAGGCACTCTAACGCGTGACCCTGCCAAAATTACGCGGTTATTTAGAATCTCCCAATCTACGCCAAGCTTCACTTCTTTCATCTTATCTTATTTAATTACTCGAAATGTCAAGTCGACCTGTGACCCAAACGAGCGTTCATCGTCAGAGTACAAATCGCGTTCGCCGTCGTACTTACAGGATTGAACCTGTACGCCTAGAATGGTTTCGTCCATTCTGACGAACGCGCTTCGCACATAAGCAACACCATTTTGAACATCCGCGTAGCGAGTGGACACCATAGTGATCCTAACGAGTACCTCGTCGATATGTGAGTCGCTGTCTTTAGACATCGATGTTGTAACATTCACTACCTCGTAAATAGCGAAAGGCGTGGCCTGTCCTTGTGCTCCCACCATTGGGTACACACGACCGCCGAACAACGAGCTGAGGCTTGCGTCGTTGTCAAACTTGTATTTTATGACCTTCCCTATCATTGTCTGTTTGGTATAACCTTAGCAGCGTGCTGCTTTAATAATGCCAAGAACATAGCGAGCACCTTGGGTGACGCTGCTTTGTTTGCTCTGTCAGCGAAGCCCTTGTTCCTGCCCTTGTAGCTTCCGTCTTGCAGGTAGCCGTAGTTCAGAAAGTGAGCGAACCAGCCGCCCTTCTCTGGGTCTGACCATGTGCCTTTAACACGGGGGCCAACCCAAAAGCCAGAGAATAGCTTGTTGTTCCTGCTCTTAGACCTGCCGATTCCGATAGATTTCTTGAGCGTTCCGATGGGAATTTCAGCGTAGATGCCTCCGTTTCTATAGACGGTGAAAGTCTGGTCTGCATCTTTAATCTCGCTCTTCATTTCATCGACCGCTATCTTCAGAGCCTTGCGTTGCATCTGTGCAATGAAACGCGTGCCCATGCCTTTCTCTATCTGCTCAAGCTCGCGCACCACTTGCTGAATGTCGCGCTGTAAGTGCTTGGTCTCAATGCCTATGCCTGCCTTACCCTCAGCCATTAGTCCTTGAGTTTAGTGGTGATACGCATGAAAGACTTGCGAGCGTCTTCCTTAATAATGCTCTGGATCAAGTAGGTGTTTCCGCCGTAGGTGATGCGCATGCGCTCATCTAGACCGCTCTTGTAGCGAATGATGAAGTCCACTAATCGAGTGGCTACGAGTTGGTCACCGCTCTCGCCTTCCGTTCCTCTGCGCTCTTCAATCTTTGCCCACACCGTTGCGAGCGTTGAGTAGTCCACGTTGTCTTGACCGAAGTAATCGTCCTCAATGCCACCAATGCCTTGAATGTCAGAAACGACGCAGCTGGTCGTCTCGACTTCACCGAAGTCATTCGTAACTCGTGAGGCAAAAGTGTCTACAACCTCTGAGGCGTTAATTTCTGCCGCTGAGTAGGTTTGTATTACTATGCGTTGGTCAAGGTCTCCTGGGTTCATCTTAGAAAGTAAAGACGCGGAAAGGATTCCAGAGGTATTCAGAAGCAGTTGGCAATCGCTTAACGCTGTCCATTCTGTTCTCGTACATTTCAGAGATAACTAGCAACATCCCCTGCCGAAGAGGTGCTGGTATGTCCGAAGCCGAAGAGTATCCTACCACATAACGAACGACCACGGCGTTGACCGTGTCTTTAGTTGCATTCCATCCGTTCTCTGAAACGATGCGGGAAGGTTGGCTGATTAAGTCCGTGCGGTAGTTTTCCGAAGAGATTGTCTGCTCATCTCCAAGTGAATCGACATACTTGACAGAAGTGATAGACTGAACAGGGCCGCGAGATAGGTAGACGGTGTCCATCCATTGCGGCGTGTAGTTCGGGAAAGTGTCATAGAACTCCTCGATAGTGGTCGTGAGCATAATCTGGCGAGTGTATTGCTCGCACATCTCACGCGCCGCCGAAATCATAATCGCTAGAGTCGTGTCGTCATCGCTGTGGTCAACGCGGAGAAACTCCTTGACCTCGCTTAGGGACAACGGCTCAGATGCTGCTGGAGTGATGACAGAAATGCTCATCGGGTTTCTTTCTTGGCTTTAGAGCTTGAGGTTTTCTTTGTCGCAGAAGCAGGCTCGGCGATAGGCTCGGCGAATCCTGCTGCGATCCATTGGGCTGCCTCGTCAGAGGGAAGCTCCGCCTCACTACCTGCGTAGTGGGCGAAGCCGTCCCCGACGATGGTCTCTTTGAAGAGTACCTTCATAGTTTTAACCTATTAGGCTTGTACCAAGTGCTTGATAGCGTTGGCTTGGAGGATGTTAGAGTCTACACGCTTGTAGGCGATGTAGCCAACAACCAAGGCATCAGCAAAGCGCTCGTCCAAGCGCAAGAACTGAAGGCCACCAGCAACACGAACTACGAACTTGCTGAAGTCACCGAACAAGATGGTCTTCTTGCCCGTAGCGATAGCGTCCATGTCGTTGTTGATGTGGATGGGTTTGCCGTAGAGCATGTCCTTCTCGCCTGGGTTCATTGCAGGAACGAAGATGGGGAAGTCGTTGGCAGAGCCCAAGCCCAACTTACGCACGGCAGCCAAGGTGCTGTCCTTCATCATGAAGCCAGCGTTTGCAGCGTTGCGGTAAGAGGGGTCAACTGAGTACATCAAGTCAAGGATTTCAGCAGCAGTCACAGCCGTAGCAGAAGCGGCAGTCTTACCAGCAGCAGAGCCAGCGACTACGCCCTTAGGCTTAGAAGAGCCGTCACCCGTGGTGAAGTCAGCGTTCGTGCCGCGAGCGATACGACCGCCCAAAGCGTCAACCAAGAAAGCGTCAAGATTGAAGGCACCGTCTTGCAACAATTGGCGAGATACCTTAACGATACCAGAGCTGTAGTTGTAGGCGTTCAAGTTGACAGCAGCGAAGGTCATGTCGCTAACAGAAGGAGCAGTAGCCTCGGACAAGATAGCACCAGAAACAGAGGTGTCGTCTACCGTTGGGTATGGCAACAAAGCGCCGCTGTTGGTGTTGATTACTTGAGATACTTGCTCAACGATGCCCGTGAACTTAGAAGCGACATCCAAGATGTTGCTGAAGTCTTCGGGTACCAAGTAGCCACCCAAAGAATCGGTGCCTACGATTTGCGTGTTCGTGCCACGAGTCTCAAGAGCGTTGCGCTCTTCTGCATTCAAGGCACCCAAGCCAGAACGCAAGTACTTAGCGAAAGCAGCACGGCCTTCTACCTTTTGAGGGGCAGCAGCGCGCTCTTCTTGCTTAGCAGCGATTTCTTTCTTGGCAGCTTCTACCTTCTCGATGCGCTCGATGTTGTTGCGCAATTCGATGGCTTCTGCGTCGATTTTGTCAAAACTTACTGACTCTTCAGAGTTCAGCGTGCGGCCTTCTGCTTGAGCAGAGGCTACGATAGCGTCCATTTGCTCGATAAGAGCGGCGCGCTGTTCGCGGAGTTGTTTAGAGTTCATTTCTCTTTTTTTGATTTATTTCTGTTTTTCTAAACGCAAGCGATATGCTTCGAGAAGCACCTCGTTGCAGGGTGCAGGATCGGCTGCGGCCTCCTCCTGTGGGGCAGCCTCTTCGCGAACTTCTGCGGGTGCTTGGTTCTTGAGTTGGCTCGTTGTGGCAGGGTAAGCGGGATAGGTCACAGGGCTGACATCAAAGAGCCGAGCGACGCTATGTATGTATCGATAGGTGACACCGTTGCGGCTCACCCATTCGTCTTTTTTAATCGAGAAACCGAAGCTCGACTGCGTGACATCGCCACGGCGAAGCAATTCGAGCAAGTCGTTTCCGTAAGTTGTGTGGGGTGCATCGAACTCGTAGTACAAGCCGCGTGCATCTTGTGAGATTTGAAGCGTGCCAGAGGTGGTGCGTGCGAGCAGGTAGTTTGCGTCGTGGTTCCACAAGGCGCGCACATCGTTGTCTAGCACATCGCTAAAAGCCCCTGGCTTGATTATTTCAATGAAGCCACCGAGGTCTTCGCTCTCCTCATTGAAGACAGCAGCATAGCCGCTGACCATACGCTCGTCTAGCATTGCACTACCTAGTGCACGGGTCTCAATGATGGGCTTGCCGTTGCGAGTCTCTGCATCGTATTTCTCAAGGGTAGAGAATCGGTGTACTACATTTAAAGCAGGCGTGCGCTCAATGTAGGCGCTTTGGTTCTCGTCGTATTCATAGACGCGCACCTTAGCGGCTGGGTCATCGGGTGTGCCTGTGATAACGAAGCCGCTGTCAGATTCGATGTCACCGTCTGCATTGATTTCAATGATGCGACCATAGGCGAAGCCGCTGGAGGTATTCCATCGCACGAAGTCTCCAATCTGGAGCTCTGTAGGAAGTGCGCGAATTTCTTGTGCGGGCTCTTCTGCTGCCTCTTCAATGGCGGGCTCGAATAGGATAGGATCATAGTCGTGCTCGTCGAGCCACATCTCTGCGTCTTGTACGCTCCATTTCTCTTTATCAAAGCGAATAGCTTGCAACTCGCTCACGCCGTCCTTGATGCCGTAGATGGCATCGATGCCGTCACCGAATGCGTCATTCTCACGAGCAAAGGAGTCGTACTTCTCGGGGTCTTCCAATCGAGCAGCGTGCTCGTTGGGGTATGGGCGTTCTTCTTCTGCGTTCATTTCTTGGATTGCTTTTTCCGCCCAATCTCGCATCTCATCGCCACCCCAAGCTGCATACATGATAGAGCCACATATCTGCTGGCCATCGCTATCTTGAAACTCGCCTTGGTCGTAAACTTTGGCCCGAGATAGGAAGCTGTAGGTGCGCTTGATGACTTCGTCGCTGATGTCTTGACGCTCTGCAAGTTGACGAGCGCGAAACCACCCAACGGAAGTACCGCAGTCTGTACCGAACTCTTCTTTGAAGTCCAGCGCTTTCTGAGCGTTGTCGCTCGCTGCTTGAGGGTAATCATTGCGCATCAGTCAGCGTCTACTTGTCCATCATTGGGCTGCGTGCTTGCATTAACCATGTTAAGAGGTTGCAGGTACACATCGCCGCCGTTGATGGGGTTTAGATTCTCAAGGTCTCGGATGTCATTTACCGACAGCCAGCCCCATTGACGTGCTGTGGCATAAGACTCGAAGCGGCTCTTGGTGTCTCCACGCAAAAGGCTGTCGAGGTTGTAACGGGTGTATAGGGTGCCTTTCTCATCTTCACGGAGCAGCTTGCGGTCAAGCTCTGCCTCCCAGCGTGAGACGATTGGGCGAATGGTGTCTCGCACGAATGAAATGCCCTGCTCCTCGATATTAGCACGAGTCGAGCTTGCATCCAAATCGGCGAGCATGTGGGGAGGTACGCGGAAAATGCGAGCGATTTCAGTCACCTGTAGCTTGCGCGTCTCAATGAACTGCGCCTCGTTTGGTGGAATGCCGACGCGCTCGTAGCGCATACCCTCCTCGAGCACGGCAGTAGAGTGGGCCTTGTTAAGGCCAGAGTGACTGCGTGCCCATGAATCCTTGAGGCGTTTCGCCGCATCGTCGGTCAAACGACCAGGGTGCGTCAAAATGCCGCCAAGGTTTGCGCCGTTCCCAAAGAACTCAGCGCCAAATTGTTGAGCAGCCAAGCCGATGCCGATGGCTTCGCGTGCTGCTCCCAATACGCTGATGCCCGTGATGCCGTCGAGGGACAAGCCCAAGATGTGCAGCATCTCGTAATCTGCGTAGGTTTCCTTGTCGTCTACAACATAGAACTTCTCGCCCTTGTGGACTTTGACCTGCACCTTGCTCGGGTGAATGGGGTGCAGAGCGATTGGGCGAGCGGCAGCGTCGCGCTCAATGTGGCAGTAGGCGTTGCCGTGCAATGTGATGCACGCCTGTAGGTACTCCTTCCAGACGAAGTCGGTCTGCGTGCCGTTTGGTTCTTTGAGTAGTTTAGCGAGCGGGTGATCCGTAAGGCGCAAGCGTCCCTGTCCTTGGCGTTCGTAAACATCAAGGGGGAGGGATGCGATAGTCTCGGATAGGATGCGAGTGGCTGCGAATACGGCAGAGAATGCCATCGCAGTTTGCTCATTTACAGGCTCGCCTGTCTTGGACTTAAAGAATAAGTCGTACAGCCAAGATGCTGGCTTTGCCAGACTTGTACTTGGATTCTCGGGGGATGCACGAAAGATTCGCTGCAGGAGGGTTGGCCGTTGCTCCATGCTATAGATTTAGTCCATAGCAAAAATACCAAAAAGCGAGAAATCATGACTAAAAAAAGTTTTGACAAAGTTTGGTAATTGTTCAAATGTTTATATCTTTACCATATCAAACAAGAACAAAAAAACATAAGCCTCATAGTGAGGCGCAGGCTGCTCGCCTATCAGAGCCTTAACCCTTGTGTTATGTCTGTTTCTTGTTCCCCCTCTCTTTCTGCTCTCCTTTGCAAGTTTGATGCTTTCTGCAATAGCAGAAGCTTGACTTCTGCTCAAATTGACAAAGAAGCAAAGCGCTTCTTTGCTTGGGCAATAACCAAAGGCTATACGCATTGCGTATTCCCAGAATACTTGGCAGGATACGCCAAGGGAGATTGGTGTCAGTTTGACGGATGGTCTAAGTGACCAACCAAACAAGACCCCGCCATCGAGCGGGGTTTTTTATTTCCCTTTCCTTAGCGCTATGCGCAAGTGTACCAGATAGCCCACAAGGTCGTCAATAGTGTCGACCGTGTTCTCGTTTATGCCTGCCTGTCTGATGCGCCCAAGCTTGTCATCTAAGCGTGCGCAGATGCCGCTTACTACATCGCCTCTGTGGAAGGTGCTGACAGGGTGCTGCAGAGAATCGTTGTATTGGTCGTTCTTTTCGATTAGGAGGTCTCTGATGCGCTGCAGTTCATTCTCTAGCAGTTCGTTCGTTTCAGAGCTGCGCCCGATGGGGCTGGTGGATGTTTGGAAGTAGGTCATAGGTTAAAGGAGTAAAATGTCACGCTCGTCGTATATCGTGTCTTCATCGTCGTCGTCTGCGAGGTCAATCATGTACTGACCCATAGCCATCGCTAGAGCGACCATGCCGTCAATCTTGTCGGAGCTCTTGGCCTTGTCAAATTTCAAGTTCTCAGCAGGGTCTTTCTTTACTTGGATGTTGCTACACATCCACCGAAGCAAGTCGTTGCCTCCGTGATCCAGACGGGCGCTCCGAATCAAAATCTCTAGATTCTTGACGGGCGCTCATGGAAGCGAAGCCCTGCCCAAACGGAAAGCACTCAAGGCCGTCGTCTACGAGGTCTGGAATCAGCGTGCTTGAGTTCCATCGGTCAAAGGCGATGCCCTGCACATCGTAGTCCTCGCACATCTCTAGAATGTCCCTGCGCAGGATGCGGTAGTCTGTAGAGTTGCCCTCTGTCACCGTAAGCAGTCCGCGCTTGACAAAAGCATCGTAGTCGGCTCCTGTGCGACCTCTGCGACGCTCGACCGCGGCCTCTGTTACCCAAGCCTTGAGCACCACCTTGAAGGTCTCGCCATCTGGAACGATTAAACAGAAGGCGGTGATGTCTTCGGTGGCTGCAAGGTCAAGACCTCCCCAAGCAGGCAGGCCGTGAATGTCCTCGACTTGGAAGTCGGTGCATCCGCTCATGAAGTCCTCGTCGCTGACCCATTTCTCTTCTGAGCTCGTCCATTGATTGAGGTGAAGCCTGCGGAAGGTGTTCTCATAGGTGACGAGTTGCTTGGCCTTGTCGCTTTGCTGTTGAAGGTACTCTAGCTTGATGCTTGAGCCGAGCCCTGGGTTCACCTTGGCCCAAGTGCTTGGCTCATGGATGTCATCGCCCTCGTCAATCTCATAGAGCACAGGAAAGAAGGCCTCGTCCTTGATGACTCCCTCTTTCACCTTTGTCGCGTAGTCATAGAGCTCATAGCAGATGCTTTGCTTGTCGTGTCCTGCTGTTGTGATGGCGAGCGTGAGCGGTTGACGGCGTGCGCCTGTCGCGGTAGTCAGTACATCCCAGAGCTCGCGGTTCGGTTGCGAGTGGACTTCGTCGAAGAGGATGGCGGCAGCATTGAAGCCGTGTTTCGTGTTCGCGTCTGCTGAGATCGCTTGAATAAAGGACGAGTCGTTGTTGAGCACGATGCTGTTGCGGTAGACCTTGCACTTCTTAGATAGTACGGGCGAGTTCAAGACCATCTGCTTCTGAATCTCGTGAATGATGCCTGCCTGCGCTCGGTCGGCGGCGGCAACGATTACCTCAGTTCCTGGCTCGTTGTCTGCAAACAAGTGGTACAGCCCAAGCGCGGCAATGAGGTTGCTCTTTCCGTTCTTGCGTGGAATCTGAATGTAGGCCGTGCGATACTGACGCAGGCCGTTGTCGTCCATCGTTCCATAGAGCGGATTTATTATGTCGGCCTTCTGCCACTCGTCCAAGATGAAGGGCTTGCGTGCGAGTTCACCCTTGACATGGGTGCAGAAGGTCTCGACGAACTTGATGACTCTCTCTGCGCTCATTTCAAAAAGTCGTCAATGTCTTCA
>Ga0070745_1000958_pt1 | contig 16260 bp, 18 predicted proteins | sample VirMetDEL_Mar_4_FD_77438 | JGI IMG/M metagenome (GOLD analysis project Ga0070745, IMG submission 77438) | Aqueous microbial communities from the Delaware River and Bay under freshwater to marine salinity gradient to study organic matter... | ecosystem: Environmental > Aquatic > Marine > Coastal ...
TATGAGCTTAAAGGTTCTACTGAAGAACGTATAGGACAAATAATGAAAGTTATTGAACCTCAATATGTATTATCATGAAAAATAATGTAATATCCATTGGATTAGGAATAGTCATAGGATTAGTTGCCGGAATAGGATTAACTTGGTATATGACAAAAGATCTAGCCACACAAGCAATAATTGATGCTGAAGTTAAGTTTAATGAACTATTGGAAACAGAAAAGTCAAAATACCAAGGTGAATTAGATAAAATAACTTTTGCTAAAGATAACTTAGAATATACTTTAACTTCTACCGAAATGGTTATAGATAGTCTTAACACTACTATTGACAATAGAAGCAAAGAATTAAACCGAATTAAAAGAAAATATGCGCAACAATTATCTAATATTGATGGTATGTCTCATAATGAGCTTACCAACTTTTTCACAGAAAGATACGGGAACTGATCTAATTTGTATCCCTACTGAACAAGTTAGGGCAATAGCAGCAGACCTAGTTTCTTATGACTACTGCCAACAAGAGAGAGATTCTTTAAAAGCAGAAATTATAGATCTAAATTCTATTATAGAACAAGATTCTATTTTATTAAATACTTATGAAACAACAACTGATTCTCTAGTGTTATTAGCTGAAGAATGTTATTGGCAAAGTGTTAATTTAAATTTAGAATTAGAAGATAAAGATAGTAAAATTAAGTCTCTTAGAAGTACTAGAAATATAACCTTTTTAACAACAGTACTAGGTACATTGGCCCCTATTTTACTAAGTAAAGATTGAGTGATTTAAAGCAAATAATAAGACAAGAATACGTAAAGTGTGCACAAGATCCTATACACTTTATGAAAAAATACTGTATGATTCAACACCCCCAAAGAGGTAGAATCAACTTTCATTTATATCCTTTCCAAGAAAAAACTTTAAAATTAATTCGAGATAACCCCTATTCAATTATACTTAAATCCCGCCAGTTAGGTATTTCTACACTAACTGCGGGATATTCTTTATGGTTAATGACTTTTCATAAAGATAAAAATATTCTTTGTATTGCTACAAAACAGGAAACTGCTAAAAATATGGTTACAAAGGTTAAATTTATGTATGAAAATTTACCTTCGTGGCTTAAAATACAATTTGAAGAAAACAATAAATTAACACTCCGATTAGAAAACGGATCCCAAATTAAAGCTACTTCAGCATCAAGTGATGCAGGTAGATCAGAAGCTGTTTCTCTTCTATTAATTGATGAGGCGGCATTTATTGAAAATATTGGCGAAATATGGGCTTCAGCTCAACAAACACTTGCCACTGGTGGGGGATGTGTAGCATTATCTACTCCTTATGGTACTGGTAACTGGTTTCACCAAACTTGGACTCGAGCTGAAGCCAATGAAAATGAATTTTTACCTATTAAGCTACCTTGGTATGTCCACCCAGAACGAAACCAAGAATGGAGGGACAAACAAGATGAATTACTAGGAGACCCCAGGATGGCAGCACAAGAATGTGATTGTGACTTTAATACTTCTGGTGATATAGTATTTTACCCAGAATATTTAGAGTTTATAGAAAAAACTACACTTAAAGAACCACTTGAAAGAAGAGGTGTAGACCAAAATTTATGGATTTGGGAACCTGCAGATTATAGTAGATCGTATATGATAGCAGCTGATGTTGCTAGAGGAGATGGTAAAGATTATTCTGCATTTCATATTTTTGATATTGAAAATGCGGTACAAGTAGGGGAATATAAAGGCCAAGTAAGTACTAAAGATTTTGGTAACATATTAGTAGCAATAGCCACGGAATATAATAATGCTTTACTTGTAGTAGAAAATGCAAATATTGGTTGGAGTACTATACAAGTAATTACTGAAAAAAATTATCCTAATTTATACTATTCTCCTAAATCTGACACTATAAATGTAGAATCGTATTTACAAAATTATGAAAATAATTCAAATATGACAGCAGGATTTACTATGTCTTCTAGAACTCGCCCTATGGTTATAGGTAAATTTCAAGAATATGTTGCTGATAGAGGGGTTACTATTCAATCTAAACGTTTATTAGAAGAAATGAAAACGTTTATATGGAAATATGGTAGAGCAGAGGCTCAACAAGGTTATAATGATGATTTAGTAATGAGTTTTGGTATGGGTCTTTATGTGAGAGACACTGCACTAAAATTTAGACAACACGGCTTAGATGTTACCAAAGCCGCTTTAGGATCTTTTCATAAAAGCACAGTACAATACCAAGGAGCTTATTTTTCTACTGGAAAGGATAACCCTTATCATATGGATAATGGAAAGGGAGAAATAGAAAATTTTAAATGGCTTTTATAATATTTATTAGTATACTATGGCAGATACAAGCGTATTTACAAGATTAAAAAGATTATTTACTACTGATGTAGTTATTAGGAATGTAGGGGGTAATAAACTTAAAGTATTAGACTTTAGTAGTTACCAACAAACTGGTAAAGTTGAAACCAATTCAATGATTGATAGGTATAATCGCTTATATACTACTAATCAAGCCCCTATATATAATCCTGCGTTAAATTATCAAACCCTCAGAACCCAATTATATTCTGACTATGAAGCAATGGACACAGATGCTATTATAGCTTCTGCTTTAGACATACTCTCAGATGAATCAACCCTTAAAAATGCTATGGGTGAGGTACTTCAAATTAAGTCATCCGATGAAGTAGTACAAAAAATTCTATATAATTTGTTTTATGATGTATTAAATATAGAATTTAATCTTTGGATGTGGATTCGCCAAATGTGTAAATATGGCGACTTTTTCTTAAAATTAGAAATTGCTGAAAAATTTGGGGTTTACAATGTAATTCCTTATACTGCTTATAATATAATTAGAGAAGAAAAAATTAAAGAAAATGATACAACCCAAATGGAGGTTAAATTTAGGTTTGACCCTGATGGGTTAAGTGGAGGAGGAGAATATGGTGGTTATTTTGGTGGGTTACAATCTACTAGTAAAAGTAGTAAAGGTGGAAATGCTATATATTTTGATAATTATGAAATAGCTCACTTTAGACTTCTTTCGGATGTAAACTATTTACCTTACGGAAGAAGTTATATTGAACCTGCTCGTAAATTATTTAAACAATATACTTTAATAGAAGATGCAATGCTTGTGCATAGAATTGTGCGTGCACCTGAAAAACGTATTTTTTATATAAATGTAGGTGCTATTCCCCCTGCTGAGATAGAAAATTTTATGCAAAAAACTATCTCTAAAATGAAACGTACTCCTTATATTGACCAAAACACAGGAGATTATAATTTAAAATACAACATGCAAAATATGTTGGAAGATTTTTATATTCCTGTTAGAGGTAACGATGCTTCAACTAAAATTGAAACTACTCCTGGGTTAAACTATGATGGTATCCAAGATGTTGAATACTTAAGAGATAAATTATTTGCTGCTCTTAAAGTACCTAAAGCCTTTTTAGGATATGATGAAAATACTGAAGGTAAAGCTACATTAGCCGCTGAAGATATTAGATTTGCTCGTACTGTTGAACGTATTCAAAGAATAATAATTTCTGAATTAACTAAAATAGCTATTGTTCATCTATATACCCAAGGATATGATGGGGATGATTTGGTTAATTTTGAACTTCAATTAACTACTCCCTCAATCATCTATGACCAGGAAAGAGTAGCATTAATGAAAGAAAAAATGGATCTTGCTCAACAAATGCAAGATACTAAATTATTCCCAACTGACTTTATTTATGATCATCTATTCCATTTAAGTGAAGATGAGTATAATGAATTTAGAGACCTTGCTAGAGAAGATGCTAAACGAGCCTTTAGACTTACCCAATTAGAAACCGAAGGAAACGATCCAGTAGAGACAGGCCAATCATATGGCACCCCTCATGATTTAGCTTCACTATACGGTAAAGGTAGATATTATGATGAACCAGATAGTGTGCCTGCTGGGTATGACGAAAAAGAATTAGGTCGCCCTGAAGAAAAAGTTTCTAATATTAATACACAGGATGGTAATTTTGGCAAAGATAGGTTAGGTGTTAAAAGAATGAAGGGTACTGATAAAAATGATTCTGATAGTTTACGTTCATCAAAAAGTTCTACCCCTTTAGCTTTAGAAGCCAAATCTGTTTATCTTAAAAATCAAGATATGTTAAAAAAGATTCCCCTTAATCGTAAACAGTTAGTGTATGAACAGGATGATGCACTATTAGATGAAAAACAATTAAGGAACTGAAATCTTTATATATTTATAAAAAAGCCTATCGATGAAAATTAAGCATTCTAAGTATAAAAATACGGGCCTTTTATTTGAACTTTTAGTGAGACAAATAACTGCAGATACTCTTTCAGGTAATGAGTCTCCTTCATTAAATATTTTAAAAAAAGCTTTTACAAAAACTGAATTAGGAAAAGAATATAAACTTTATGAATCTTTATTTAAAAATAAAAATTTAAGTGAAAATAAAGCGGATATTACTTTAAATACTATACTAGAAGCAACTTGTAAGTTAAATAGAAGTGCATTAAGAAGAGAAAAATATAATCTTATAAACGAAATAAAAAATCATTACAATTTAGATGAATTTTTTAAACATCAAGTTGTAGGCTATAAAGCATATGCTTCATTTTACAAACTAATAGAAATATACAATTCAGATAAATTATCTGAAACTGAAGAAATTATCCATAATAAAGTTACTATTTTAGAGTATTTAACTCATTCCCCAATTAATCAGAAAAAAGTAAAACAAGATTTAATAGAAGAATTTTCTAAATATGATAAAGATTTAAGGATACTTACTTATAAAGTAATGCTTGAAAAATTTAATGGCAAATACTCTAATTTAAATACGGGTCAAAAAGAAGTACTTAAAGAATTTATTAATTCTATTGATAATACCCCTCGTTTAAAAGAAATTTATAATACTAAAATTAATGAGTTAAAAATTTCTCTTAAATCTTATGCTAAAAAAATAAAAGATGGAGCTACTAAAATAAAATTAGTAGAAATAGTTAAACTATTACAAGAAATAGATAAAGGTTCTAAAATTAATAACGATGACCTAATCAACCTTCTCCAGTATTACGAATTAACTGAAGAATTATCTAAGGTAAATAATGGCTAATTCACTTAAAGAGTTTTTAAAGAAAAACTACCCTGACAAGTATGATGCTATTAAAAAAATAGTAAAAGAAGCATCCACATCAGGGGCAGCAGGGGGGTATTTAACTAAATATGCTTTTGGGAAAGCTCCTATTTCACAGTATACTAAAATTGGGTATAAACCGGTTAATCAAAAAGCTCTTAGAAAAAAATCTAAGGGTATGGATTATGTAGATTTACACAAACGCTAATATGTATTATCATGAAGACACTTCAAGAACAATATAATTTAATTAAAAAAGGAAAAGGACACAAAGATGTGTTTATGAAGGAAGCAAAAAGATTGTTTCCTAATATTGTTCCTAATGCTGCTACTTTTAATCAAACTGCTAAATTATTAAAACAGCGTAGTGTAATTAGTGAAAATATATTTCCTTTAATACCTTCTGCTAAATTAAATCCTTTTACTAACTTTGATAAGTTTCTTAAAGAAGAAGCAAAAGCTACTGAAACAAAAACTACTAAAGAAGTAAATCAAGCAGAAACTGCTGGTTACGATTATAAAGACCCTAAAAATTTAAATAATCAAATTTTTGATCAATATCTTAATGGTTTAAGATTTGAAATGGAACAAAATCCTGAATTACTAGCTGATGAACCCACTGAAGCTTTATTAAAAGCTAAAGACATTGTCACTAAAAATTTAGAAAAAGATTCTTTATACTATATGAAAAATGCAGCATTTGGTATTAAAGATTTAGGTTATACAGAATTAGAAAACGGAAAAGAACCAACTGGAAAATATAAATCCTCCGGCTACGGAGACCTAAAAGAAAATAACATGAACAAATCAGAAAAACTTGTAGAATTATTAGAAGAAGCTGTAGCTGGAATTCCATCTATTGGTAATCCTTTTGCTGAGCGTAAAAACATGGCTTATGAAAACAAATTTGCTGCTTTTTTAGCTGAAGAAAAAGATAAAAAAGAAACTAAAGAAGCTAAAAAAATGGAAAAAGAAGAAAAAGAGCCTGCTAAAGAGGAAAAAGTAATGAAAAAAGAGGAGATGAAGCCTAAAAAAGAAGGTAAGAAAAAATTCCAAGATGTAGTTAAAGAAGTTGAAAAAATAGGTGAAATGGCTAAAGCTAAAGTAGCTATGGAAATGTATGGTGGTATGAAAAAGAAAATGGAAGAAACTCTTAATTCCATTAACGAAGATACTAATCTACAAGAATTCATCGACGAAGGTAAAAAGGCAGAGTTACAAAAAGAAATTGCTTTATACGAAAAGTATTACTTAAACGCTGAAGCTAATTACAACAATAATAAATGAGACAAACTCTCATAGATACTCAACTTTTTACACTTTCTCCACAAGCAATTACTGAGGCAGTTAAAACTGAACAAGGTAATTTAATTGTGGAGGGAAGACTTCAATCCGCTGAGAAAAAAAACGGAAATGGAAGATACTACCCTAAAGAGGTATTAGAAAGAGAAGTTGAAAAGTATAAAGAGGGTCCTATAGCAGAAAGTAGAGCATTAGGTGAACTTGACCATCCTGACTCTCAAGTTATAAATTTAAAAAATGTCTCACATAATATTAAAGACATTTGGTGGGATGGGGATGATGTAATAGGTAAAATTGAAATACTACCAACACCTTCAGGCAATATCTTAACTGAGTTATTTAAAAATGGTATTACAGTAGGAGTTTCTTCTCGTGGCATGGGTAGTTTAAAACAATTAGGTGAAACCCAGGAAGTACAAGATGACTTTGAACTTTTATGTTGGGATTTCGTATCCACACCTTCTACACCAGGAGCATATGTATCGCCGGTAAATGAAGGGTTAGAATTTTCACCTAAGCTTGGTAAATATATAAAAGTTAATGAAATTATAACTGAAATTTTATGCAACAACGGACAGTGTCCGATCATATAAATTAAAAAGGTTTAAAAGGAAAAGGTGCGAGAAATCGCACCTTTTTTCGTCATATTGACGTCATCTTAAATTTTGGGATCACGAAAAATTCTTCGTATATTCATGGGGTAAGGTTGCAGCAGCAGCAAGAACAAAAAAAACAAAACCCAAACAACATGAGTAAGTTTCAGAACCTGATCAATAAGACCCAAGAGGCATGTGATAACCTCGGTATCAATGTGACTAACATCACGGTGTTTCGAGATAGTGAGAACGGTCGCCATTACCTGAGTGGTGATTACAGGTTGCCTAGTGCGTTTAACGGGCAGGTGACTCGTAAAACGACAACTCGCATTGAGGAAATTTTCCGAGGTAATGAGCAGCTCGCGTTTGATATGTTCATGATGGGGTTCAGTGAGAACCGAGTTGCTTATTGCAACGCGAGTGATGAGGAGATCGCTGAGTTTGGAATGCGCCACCCAGATACCTACCCGGTGGCGTAATATTAAAGTCATCTGAGGATTTGGGATCCCTAAACCCAGTTCGTATATTCACGGAGTAAAGTTACAGCGACATGCAAAACAACAACAACACCCCCCAAGTCCTGACCACTGAAGCAGGCCAAGAGATCCTGAACCAGTTCCTGGTTGAGAACGACATCCCCTGCACCGCAGATTGCATCATTGAAGAGTTGAACACTGACACCTGTAATATTGGTCTGTTCAATGCAAACAGCATTTCAATCCAGTCTGGATATGAGGATGGGAGGAATGAGGGTGTTACTTTCATTGATGAGAATAGCAACCGGCTCTACGTTCGGATGTCTTACTTGGGTGATGATGAGTTGGTTGGTTTCACGAGATATGCCTCTCAGGATGAGTATAGAGGTGCTTGTTTCCGGATCTCACGGTATGTGGCTGGGTTGAGTGGTGGAGAGGATGTGGTTTTTCAGCTTGGTTTGAATATTGCCTCGATGGTTGAGTTTGGTACTGGAGGTGTTAATGATGAGGTTCAACAAGCCCAAGACCTCGTAGATCAAATTGAGAGGGAATTCCAGGAGCGGTTCGGTGGTGGCAGCAGTGGGTGGATTTGCCCTGAGTAATATTGACGTCATCTGAAAATTTGTGGAATCCAGAATCTTTTCGTATATTCACGGAGTAAAGTTACAAAAAACCCCCAAAAACCCCCTTTTTCATGCCTTATAGTAATTACCAAAAGCATCTGATTGAAGATCAAATGAACAATAACCTCCTTTCACTTTGTAAAGAACAAGGAGTCAAAATTGAAAGTTTTGAAAGAAGTACATACTTCGAAAATGTTTTTAAAGAACATCCTGAATCAAAAACTATTCAACCTTATATCTTTAATAAAGATAAAAGTATTGCTATGACAGTTTTATACAATGCTACTGATGAAATGTGGCAATTTTCGAATACTTTTAGGAGTTTATTTCCAATTGCTAAATCATTTAATCCTTTTAAAGGAGAATTCACTAAAGGAGATTCTATAAATGAATATCATGGAAATCAAGTCTGGTACAAAGGAGATCCTGATGCAGAGGAAAAAAAGATGTTTTCAAACCAAATGTTTGATAAACTAAAGGAATATTCTTCATGGAATGGTCATGGCCTTTGTAATTTGGATGAAGCTATTGATTTTATCAAGTGGTACACTTCTCAATCCCTCTGATATAAAAAATTTCACAAAAAGGAAAAGGTGCGAGAAATCGCACCTTTCTTTTTTCCGCCATATGTATCCCTGAATGTGCCGTCACTTTATACGGTACCTACTATTATTAATCACTATTACGCTTTTACAGAATAAGCGTATTTTCCCAATCAAAACAATTTAGGAATTATGGCAAACAGAGATTTGTTAAGAGAAGCTATTGCTGACGCAAAAGCTGTCAAAGAAGTTGCTATTGCTAATGCAAAAGCTGCTTTAGAAGAAGCCTTTACTCCCCAACTTAAATCTATGCTTTCTGAAAAAATTTCCCAACTTGATGAAGAAGATGATATATCTGAAGCCGATAAGGTAATCAAGAAAAAGGAAGAAATGGAAGAAGCAAAAAAGTTAGAGAAAGAAGGTAAAGAAAAAATGGATGAAGCTGAAGACATGGATGAAGGCTACGGCAAAGAAGACATGAAAGAAGCTGAAGACATGGACGAAGAGCTAGATTTAGACGAACTTCTAGCTGAGTTAGAATTAGAAGAAGAAACTAATAAACCCCACGGTAACATTGGTCATAACCAAGAAGAAGGTGAGGTTTTAGGTTTCGAAGAAGGTGAAGAAGAAATGGAAGAAGGATACGATGACAGTATGGAAGAAGCCGAAGGCGACGACGATGCTGAACTTGATCTTGAAAACATGACTGAAGAAGAGTTACAAGGTTTTATTGAAAATGTCATTGAGGACATGATCGAAGATGGTGAACTTGTTCCTGGTCCAAATGCTGATGAATCTGAAGCTGAAGAAGGCGAAGACACAGACGATGGTATGGAAGGAGATGCTGACGTAGACATTGAAGTAGATGATATTGATCTTCAAGAAGGCAAAAATATGCAAAAAGCTGCAGAAATGGCTAAAAAATTAGGCATGAAATTAAAAGATTTCTTAAAAGCAGTTGCAGAATTCGAAATTGAAGGAGCAGCCCCAGGAATGGGAATGCAAGAAGAAAAAGAGCTTAAAGAAGCTAAACTTGTTATTAAACACCTTCAATCAGAACTCCAAGAAGTTAATCTTCTTAATTCTAAACTCCTTTACACAAACAAGATTTTCAAAGCTAAAAACTTGACAGAAAATCAAAAAATTAAGGTTTTAAAGGCTTTTGATAAAGCCGAAACAGTTAAAGAAGCAAAAGTTATTTACGAATCGTTAAGCGAAAATCTAGTTGATAAAAAAGCTAAGTCTTCGATTAAAGAATCTATGGGCTTTGCTTCAAAACCTGCGGGTGTTGCTCCTAAGCGTCCTATAACTGAACAAAAAGTTGTTGAGGAAGATGCTATGGTATCACGCTTTAAAAAATTAGCAGGTATTAAATAATTATTAATTTTAAAACTAAAACAAAATGTCAAATTTAAATTCTCTTTTAGAGAGCGCTAATCAGTGGAAAGTCGTTCAAAGCGATGCCGCTAGATTAGCCAATAAATGGGAAAAAACAGGTTTGCTTGAAGGTTTAGGTGGAGAGGTTGAGAAAAATAATATGTCTCTTATCCTTGAAAACCAAGCTAAGCAACTTGTTGTTGAATCTTCCCAAACCGGTGCTGGTCAAAATGGTGCTGCCTTTTTAGGAGGCCAAGGTGAACAGTGGGCTGGTATTGCTTTACCTCTCGTTAGAAAGGTATTTGGTCAAATCGCTGCAAAAGATTTTGTTAGTGTTCAACCAATGAGTCTACCTTCTGGTCTTGTATTCTTCCTCGACTTCCAGTACGGTGGTGGTGGATCTGTAGAAGGTCAAGGTGGTAAATTTGTAACAGGCTCAGATGTATTTGGTAATTCTTCTATGTATGGTATTACTGATACAACTGCTGCCCCTACAAATGGTTTATATGGAGCAGGTAAGTGGACCTATTCTAATAATGTTACTCAATCTACTACAGTAACTGCAACTATAACTACTGCTTCTTGGGCTGACTTAGGATACGATTCAAATATCTCACAATCTGAACTTGGTGAATTGGGTATTAAGAAGATTACTATTGGTACTGCAAACTTAGCTAACGCTGATGAACTCGGTGTTAGAGGATTTACAGTAAACCAAATCAACTCTGAAGCTACAAATGCTGTTACTAACTACGCTCAGTTTAACTACTATGATGATACCAATACAAATTTTGTATTATTTGCTTCTGCCTCAGATACTGCTGCTGCTTTAACTCCTGAGGTTGATGTAATTTACCCATTACAAACAACCGCTGCTTTAAGAGGTGATTTTGAAGATGGAAATACTAATCTTAATGCTGCAAATGATCCAATTGATATCCCTGAAATTAACGTTAAGTTAAAATCAGAAGCTATTGTTGCTAAAACTAAAAAGCTAAAAGCTGTCTGGACTCCTGAGTTTGCTCAAGACTTGAACGCTTACCACAGCTTAGATGCTGAGGCTGAGTTAACAAGCATCATGAGTGAGTACATCGCTCTTGAGATTGACTTAGAAATTCTTGGTATGCTTATTGAAAATGCTTTAACAGTTGACTACTGGTCCGCAGAAAATAATGTTACTGCTACTGGTACTGCTGCTCCTTCTACTTTAAGCAGTGTTTTCTATAATACACAAGGCCAATGGTTCCAAACTCTTGGTACTAAACTTAACAAGGTATCTAATAAGATTCACCAGTTAACTTTAAGAGGAGGTGCTAATTTTATGGTTCTTTCCCCAACAGTTGCTACTATCCTTGAATCAATCCCAGGATTTGCTGCTGCTGATGGAGCGGATGCTGATACTATGAATTATGCATTTGGTATCCAAAAAGTTGGTAACCTAAACCAAAAATACCAGGTTTATAAGAACCCTTATATGACTGAAAACACCATTTTAATGGGCTTTAAAGGTTCACAATTCTTGGAAACAGGTGCTACATTCGCTCCTTACATTCCATTGATCATGACACCACTAGTGTACGATCCTGATACCTTCACACCAAGAAAAGGTCTCTTGACTCGCTACGCTAAGAAGATGTTAAGACCTGAATACTACGCTAAGATCTATGTTAACGGTTTAAACACCCTCTAATTAGATTTTTAGTATAAACTAAAGAAAAGCCCCACTTCGGTGGGGCTTTTTGTGTTTCTAGTAGTTAGTGTATATTTATAGTAAAATAAAAAAAGATGAAAGAAACACCATCGCAGTTACCTATACCAAGTTATGTTTTAAACTTTCCCTTTACTTTAGATACTTCAAATCCAAATAATATTTGGATGCAAGAACTACATCCTGATGCTCTAAAGATAAATAAAGGAGTAGCATATAAACAATTTTTAGATCTTTACGAATTTATAGCAGGTAATTCTTTAGCATACCTTTTACCTTCATATGGTAATTTCCAAGATCAGGTATACGTAGCTAACTTAGGTATTTACCTACCCCACATAAAAGACTCAAACCAAATTATTTTATCTAACTTTACCTCAGAACCTAGACAAGGTGAAGAAAAAGCAGGTAAGCCATTCTTTGATTTAATGGGTTACGAAACAACTATTTGCCCCTTCAAATGGGAAGGAGAAGCTGATCTAAAATATCTTTATGATAATGTTTACGTAGGTGGGTACGGAATCCGTAGCCAATATGCGGCTTATGAGTGGATGGAAGAAACATTTGATATGAACATTATTAAGGTTGAAATGGTAGATGATTACCTTTACCACCTTGATTGTTCTATTTTCCCGTTAACTAAAGAAAAAACATTAGTTTGCACGGAAATGTTTGATGAAGAGGAATTAGCGCAGTTATCACAATATACTGAGATAATAGACATAAGTGTTGACGATGCTTTCAATGGTTTAACTAACTCTGTTAGACTAGGCAACATGATTTTATGTGCCTCTAATATCTCAGAAATGACTAGAGCAGATGAAAATTATGAAGCGGAAAAAGCTAAAATTGAAACAATGGAAAAAATTTGTTTTAATGAAGGACTTGAACCCGTCTTCTTTAATCTTTCAGAATACATGAAATCAGGTGCTATGTTAAGTTGTATGGTAATGCATCTTAATTATGTTGATTACAACAAATCTCTACTCTAATGGCTCAATATTTAGAAGATTGGTTAGAAACCGAAGTAGAAAAGTGGTCAAATGTACCCGTAGGAGAGTTATCTAATACATTCTTCTTTAGGGACCCTATGCGTCCTAACTACATAGATTACAAGCATTTTTATTCCCCTGCAGATGGAGTAATTTTATACCAAAAATATATTCAAGATGCTACTGAACCTATAGTAGAGATTAAAGGTATGAACTACACAGTACAAGACGTATTGGGTAATAAACATTATAATCAACCATCTCTTGTAATTGGCATATTCATGTCGTTTTATGATGTTCATATAAATAGAATACCATATAGCGGTGTATTACAATATAGAGGATTAGATCCTATTGAATCTACTAACAAACCAATGTTAGCAGTTGAAAAAGATATTCTTAATGCTGCAATTAATCCTAATAATATGGAATATTTGAAGTATAATGAAAGAATGTTAAATAAGATATATTCACCTCAATTAGACTATACTTATTTCTTAGTTCAAATTGAAGAAGAAGATGTAAATGTTATAGCTCCTTTTATTAACGACCAAAACTCCCCAGTATCACAAAATGAACGTTTTTCACTTATAAGATGGGGTTCACAAGTAGATTTAGTTTTACCTTTAGATGAAAGGTATGACTTTGATCTAGTCTTAGAAGATGAAATGCACGTAAATGCTGGGTTAGATAAATTGGTTAAAATCAATTTTAGAAATGACCCATTTCAACAATACTCCTAAAGCAGAAGAAATTTTTAGAGAAAAAAGAATACCAAAAAATCCAATTAAGTTTAAGGTTCCCTTAAACGATGAGCAAAAAGAAGCTAAACAAAAAATATTAGACAATACAATTACGATGTTAGCGGGGCAAGCTGGGTCGGGAAAAACATTATTAGCTTGCCAAATAGCATTAGATGGTCTTTTAAGAAGAATATATGATAAAATAATTATCACTCGTCCTACTGTATCTAAAGAAGAAATTGGCTTCCTACCAGGAGATTTAAGAGAAAAAATGGATCCATGGGTCCAACCTATTTACCAAAACTTTTTTATTCTTTACGATAAAGTTAAAGTTGAAAAACTTATTAATGACGGTAAGATAGAAATTGTACCTGTGTCATTTATGAGAGGTAGAACATTTTTAGATTCATGTGTTATTGTAGATGAGGCACAAAATGTTACCCATGATCAAATGGAAATGATTGTAACCCGTATAGGTTTGCGATCAAAAATGATTGTGTGTGGCGATGAACAACAAATTGACTTAAAGAAAAAAGCAGACTCAGGATTTAAATATCTTTATAAGGCATCACGTAAAGTAAAAAATTTAGAAGCAATTACACTTACTTCAAATCATCGCAATGAAATCGTAGAAGATTTGCGAAATTATTATGTAGATAATCCTATTTATTAATTTACAATATTTATGGAAAAACATTATGTCTGCAGGAAGATATTCATTTACAATAGAACAAGGTGCTACTTTAGATTTTGAACTAGCCTACAAGGATTCAGATAATAACCCTATAGATTTAACCGGATACCAAGGTAGAATGCAAATCCGTCCTTCTGTAGGATCCGATACTGTATATATTACATTATCAAGTAGTTTAGAACCTGATGGAACAGGATTAAATTTTAGTGGTTCTGATGGTCTTAATTCTCTTATTTCGGGAACAATAGGAATTTTCATATCTGCTAATTCTTCTTCCCAATTGGATTTTGGGGAAGCAGTATACGATTTAGAACTAGCAACAGGAAGTGAATTTCCTATAGTTACAAGGTTATTAGAAGGCCAAATACAATTAAGTAAAAACGTAACACTAGGATCTTTCTAATGAGCTGTGGATGTGGAAATGTACCTTGTCGTCATATCGTAATAACAAATAATAGCTGTGACGAATCTGTAACTGTAACCCAACCTTTAATAGGAACGGTTGAAGTTACAGCTGTTGGACCTCGTGGAGCTTCGGGTCCCTCAGGCTCATCTGGCACATCAGGTACAAGTGGTTTATCTGGCACATCAGGTACAAGTGGTTTATCTGGCACATCAGGTACAAGTGGTTCATCTGGCACATCAGGTACAAGTGGTTTATCTGGCACATCAGGTTTAGGGGCTGATCCAGGCAATGTTTCTACAAATGTGTATTTAACACCAACTTCAATTACATGTGAAGCAGACGTAAATATAGACTTATCAGGATCTGCTTATACTTCATCTGGAATGTTTGAATTAAGTTGGAGTGGGGGTAGTGGAAACATGACACTTACCCTTCCTGACTGTACTACTGTTAATAATACACATAGAGCCATAAGATTTATTAGTGATTCTACATATAGCACTAACACGAGAACATATTTAACCCCTTCAAGTAGTCAAACCTTGGATGGAAGCACTGATTATTATGAAATAAACAAAGCATACGAAGGTATAATGGTATGGAGTGATGGTACCGAATGGTTTAGAATCCAAACAAAAGCATAAATGGGTCGTAATTCAATTAACATATCAGACCAACCCAACCAAATTATTCTTCAAAACCAGAATGAAAAGGTTATTGTTACAGATAGAGTCTGTAATAAGTCTGTTACTATTGAATTACCCCAAACAAATTTAATTGTACAAGAAGAATATACTCAAGTAGTAACTATTAATGAAGGTGCTACTGGTAAATCTGGTACTTCGGATATAAGTGGTACTTCAGGTACAACAGGTACTAGTGGTACTAGTGGCACTACAGGCACTTCGGGCACAACAGGTACCTCTGGCACTACAGGCACTTCGGGCACAACAGGTACATCTGGAACTACAGGCACTTCAGGTACAACAGGTACTTCAGGTGTAGATGGTACTTCAGGTACAACAGGTACTAGTGGTACTAGTGGTACTACAGGTACCTCTGGCACAACAGGCACTTCAGGAATAAATGGTGAAAATTTTGGAGAATTTGTTAATATAACATATACAGGAAGTTTAGCTCCATTTGCAACAAGAGATGTATTTTATGCCCCTGGGGGAAGTGGTTCATCTTCCCCTGCATCAGGAGATATAACTGAGTTTTATTTTTCAGCATTCCCCTTTGTTGATATCCTTCCTCAAATTGTAACTGATAATTATAATACTTCTACACTTACTATTACTTCTAATGGAGCTGATAGACCCAGAACAGCAAATTACAAATTTAACTCAGTGCCCACTCTTACGATAAATGGGTATAATTTTGATGTAACATTTATTGGTGGAATAGACCCAACAGAAACTTATGACCAAGGAAACATATTTAGGATTAAAATTACTCCTTCAGTAGTTTCAGGTACTTCAGGTGTAGATGGCACTTCAGGTACATCAGGTATAGATGGTACTTCAGGTACTTCGGGTACAACAGGCACATCAGGTACAACAGGCACATCAGGTACAACAGGTACTTCAGGTGTAGATGGTACTTCAGGTACATCA
>Ga0070745_1000960_pt1 | contig 16219 bp, 23 predicted proteins | sample VirMetDEL_Mar_4_FD_77438 | JGI IMG/M metagenome (GOLD analysis project Ga0070745, IMG submission 77438) | Aqueous microbial communities from the Delaware River and Bay under freshwater to marine salinity gradient to study organic matter... | ecosystem: Environmental > Aquatic > Marine > Coastal ...
CACCGAACAGCGCAAGGTTGAGGCTTCCGTAGCCGCTAAGGGATTCATCCCTACCGTAACTGAAGACCGTTCCGCCACTGACATCCTTCGTCAGATTGGACAGGGCGAGCTTCGCGCACACTCCTTCGAGCGTCGCGCAACCCTAGTACCATCTTCCGACACCGTTCCAGTGAGTTTCTACTCAAGCGTCTTCGACATCATGAGGGACAACGGGAGAATGCTGGAGACCTCGGAGATTATCAACACCACTACCGGTGAGGACCTAACCATTCCGGTAATGACGGGCAGGTCATCTGCAACCATCACTTCCGCTGGTTCTGCAATTGACCAGAGCGAGCCTACTTACAGCTCGTTTACCCTTGGTGCGAAGCGTCTAGGCGTTCTCATTCAGGCCGCTAACGAGCTAGTAACTGACTCAGGTTTCGACCTAGCGTCACACCTAGCACGTCAGGCTGGTGAGACCCTTGGGTACTCCGCTAACCAGTACATCACCAACGGAACCGGAACAACCGAGCCAACTGGTTTCACAACCGTTGCTGGCTCCGGGGTCACCGGCTCAACGGGGGTAAGCGGCGGCTTCACGGCTGACAATCTCATAGATTTGGCTTACTCGGTCGACGGTGCAGTTCGTCGTCTACCTTCAGCCGCATTTATGGCAAACGCTCAGTCAATCGCCGACATGAGGAAACTGAAGGACAACGCCGGCAACTACCTCTACACCATTGGTCAGACTGGCCCCGGTGGACAGGACACCTTTGCTGGTTTCCGCGTAGTGGAGAACCCACACGTCGCAGACGTAGCAACCGGTGCGCAGTCGGTGTACTTCGGCGATTGGAGTGCAGTGAAGGTAAGAATGGCAGGAGGCTTGGACGTGGCTTCGTCTCAGGACTATGCCTTCAACCAGAACCTCACCACATGGAGGTTCGTAATGCGCCTCGACTCAAACGTCGCAAACGGTGCTTCGAACCTGAAGTACTTCAAGGGTGGAGCTAGCTAGTAGCTAACCTTTGAACTAGGCTGAGGGGCCGCTCTTGTAGGTTAGGGCGGTCCCTCTTCTTTTTTGCTAGGCTCTTAGCATGACAACCTACGAAAAATTTTCTGGCGCAATCTCTCTTGCAACCAACACCCCCGGAATGCCAACCGGTTATGGCGTGCAAGCTCAAATGCTTATGGACCGTCTCAAGCGACACGGACTCGACGTAGCGGTTCTCTCGAACTACGGACTCGAGGGTCGCATGGAGACAATCAAAACCAAGTACGGTCCGGTCAAGCACTACCCTCGAGGGCTGACCCAATACTCAGGCGATGTCATGAAGCTTTACCACGATGACTTCGTTGCCGGCCGAGACATCTCAAACCTCATCCTCACCCTCTATGACGTTTGGGTCTGGCTTGGACAAAAGGACATGGACGAACTTCGCATCGCCTCATGGGTTCCAATTGACCACTCGACGCTTCCACCCAAGGTCGAGCTATGGTGCAAGAAGGAAAACGTAACCCCAATTGCTATGAGCGAGTTTGGTTTCAACGAACTGAAGCGAGCTGGAGCTGACCCGTACTACATCCCTCACGCGGTCGACACTCGTCTCTATAAGCCAACGCCTCTGATTGACGGCGTCCCGATTCGCGAGTATTACGGATTGAAAGAGAGCGACTTCTTGGTCGGCATGGTTGCGGCAAACAAGGCCAACGGGCAGGTACACCGCAAGGCGTTTGCAGAGAACCTAATGGCCTTCTCTCTCTTCAAGAAGAACAACCCCCACGCTTACCTTTACGTCCACACTGACCCAAGCAAAGCGTTTGGTGGGTTTGACCTCATCACCCTGCTCAAAGCCTGCGGCCTGCAAGACGACGACGTACTCTTCCCAGACCCTCACAAGTACAGGTTCGGTTACTCCGATGCAGAGATGGCGGCACTCTATACCGGCATGGACGTCTTGCTACACGCCTCTTATGGCGAAGGTTTCGGCGTACCGGCCATCGAAGCGCAGGCGTGCGGCACTCCAACAATCTCATCCGGTTGGACAGCGTCTCTCGAGCTGGCAGGTCCGGACTCATTCCTAATCGACGGACAGCCATGGTGGGACGAGGCACAACTGGCTTGGTGGCAGATTCCAAATGTCAACGGCATCACCGTAGCTTTAGAAAAAGCACTGGCCGGACGAGACAGGGACTTCACAAAGACCGTGGAGTTTGCAAGGTCCTATGACGTCGAGGCCGTCTGGAACGCTCACTGGCTTCCGTTCCTACGAGACCAGTTGACCAAATGATTCCAGTCCTCGGGTTTGCAACTCTCTCCAAGTTCGACATGGCGCAACGCCTGCTCGACTCGATTGACTACCCAGTCGAGCGCGTGGTCATCGTCGACAACTCGGGCAAGCGTGAGTTCAACCCTCGACCGAACCACAACATAAAGGACCTCTGGCTCATTCAGGTCCCCCACGGCCTTGGAGCGAATGGTGCTTGGAACCTCATAATCAAGTCAAACCCTCACGCGCCTTATTGGGTCATTCCGAACGACGACTCTTGGTTCGCGCCGGGCGCACTCGAGACCATCGCAAACGACGTCGACACTCAGGCATTCAACTTCGTTGACGTAAACCCCAAGTGGTCATGCGTCATCCCGACTGAAACAAGCGTGGGCAAAGCTGGACTCTGGGACGAAGCCTTCCACCCGGTTTACTATGACGACGATGACTACGAGTGGCGTATGCGAGAGCTGGGCGTCAAGTTCCACACCATCGACGCACGAGTTCATCACGACAATTCTTCGACACTCAAGTCTGGCTACGAAGACCGCAACCAGAAGACCTTTGCACGCAACCGGTCCATGCTCACCAACAAGAGGGCTAGCAAAGACCTTAGAGAACGAGGCTGGTCGCTTTCAATAAGGAGAGAGAACTCATGGGATTAGTCGTCTACACCGGTGGGACCTTCGACTTGCTACATCGAGGCCATGCTAATTTTCTCAGGCGTTGCAGTGAGCTTGGGTCTGTGACCGTCTCACTAAACACGGACGAGTTCATCGACGCCTACAAGGGCAAGCCTCCGGTCATGACTTACTTAGAGCGCGAGGAGGTCCTCATGGCATTGCGTTACGTCGAGAGAGTCATCCCGAACTTCGGAGGAGCGGACTCAAAGCCTGCCATCGAACTCATTCAACCTGACATAGTAGCCATCGGGACCGACTGGGCGCGACGTGACTACTACGCTCAAATGCAATTCACCCAAGACTGGCTGGACGAGCGAGGGATTGCCCTTATGTACATCCCTTACACGTCGGGTATAAGCACGACCAAGGTCAAGGCTCGCCTAGCGGTAGACTAGAAGCTGGAGGTTTTCATGGCAATCACTAACGGCTATTGCACCCTAGACGAGCTAAAGGCTTCTCTCAGAATCCCAGTTAGCGACACCCTTGACGATGACTTGCTCGAGCTAGCCGTCGAGTCGGCGTCCCGGGACATCGACCAAGCTTGTGAGCGCATTTTCTACTCGACAGCCGCAACCAGAATTTTCACCCCACGCGACGGACTCAATTGCGAGATTGACGACCTCACTTCGGTCACGACAATCAAGACGTCCTCCGGGGCAGATGGAGTCTTTGACGTCACTTGGACTTCAACCGACTACCAGCTCATGCCACTAAACGGCGTCGCTGGAGGAATGACCGTACCTTACGACCTCATCTATGCCGTCGGTGACTACACGTTCCCTATGAGCGGTCAAGAAGCGACGGTACAAGTCAACGGCACTTGGGGGTTCACCTCAGTACCGACTGCAATCAAGCAGGCAACGGTTCTCCTCTCTGCAAGAATCTTCAAGCGCAATGACTCCCCGGGTGGCGTTATGGGATTTGGTGACCTCGGCATCATCCGAGTCGGCAGAATGGACCCAGACATCGACCGCCTAATCCAGCCTTACAAGAAGCTGAGGTTCGCGTGACAATCGCCGCTATCCGCGAGGGCATTGCTACGAACCTGAGAACCATCTCCGGCTTGAGAGTCTTTGAAGAGATTCCAGACCAGCTCTCACCGCCGGCCGCAGTTGTCTCACTCAATTCGATTGACTACCATCAAGCGTTTTCGGGTGGGCTAAACATCTACCGCTTCACCGTTCGGGTTGTCGTGGGTCGTGCGGCGGAGCGTCAAGCGCAACGCTACCTCGACCTTTATGCCGAGCCAGACGGAGCTTCGAGTGTTCGAGGTGCGATAGAATCTAATAGAACTCTGAGCGGTGCGTGCCAAGACGTTATTGTCGAAGCAATGCCGAACATCGGTTCAATAACTGTAAACGAGAACGAATACTTAGCAGGGGAATGGACTGTCACCTGCTATGCCTAAGGAGCTAAATTGAGCAAGTATGTTGTGACCGGTAACACCGTCACGTTTAACTCTGTCGACATTTCAGGTTCCGTCGCACGAGCTGAATTGGTGGTGTCTGCGGCAAGCGTGGACGTAACTGATTTTGCCAGCGGTGGATTCGTGGAGCTAGTGGGGGGCCTGAAGTCAGGAACCGTTTCACTGGACTTCCACTCTGACTATGGCGCAGGGGGACTATCCCAGACAATCACCGACGACCTAGTAGGAACCATCGGAACTGTCACCATCATCGCAGGTAACGGAACGGCCGCTTCAACAGCCACGCCGCTTTTTTCTGCCACCTGCCTCATCGAATCTGTAACTCCCGTTTCGGGGGCCGTAGGCGACCTCTCCACATGGAGCGTTAGCTGGCCCACCACCGGTGAGATTACTAAGAGCGAGTCCTAGGACTAAGCCGTGAAAATTAACCTACAACTAACTTTCGACGGAGGCGAGACTCGCGACATTGTTTGTAATGCCGCGGACATGGTCGCCTTCGAAGACAAGTACGGCGTCTCAGTAGCCAACCTGAGTTCCGACCCAAAGATGAGCTACATGCTTTTCTTGGCTTGGCACTCACAGAAGCGAACTGGGGCAACCAAAGACTCGTTTGAAAAATGGCTCGAGTCGATAGACATGGTGGGGCCGAGTGACTCTGACCCAAAATAGTTGGGTTGGGTGACTCGTCCGCCCACTGGTTCATCGCTGGACTCGCAGTCGAAACAGGTATTGCTCCGAGCGTGCTAATGCAGGAATCCGAGAGGATGCTCTGGACCATGCACCGCTGGCTGGTAGCTAAGAACCTACCGCCTAAATAGAGAAGGCCCTCCCTCCGGGGAGGGTTTTCTCGTTGGTAGAATTGAGAGATAAGGAGTGCCATGCAAAAAAGCAAACTAATCGGCAGTGCCGAGACAATGCGTGAGCTGAAGTACTACCGCGAAAAGGGCCTCCAAAACCAGTTCAAGAAAAGCATGAACTCCGAGCTGGAGCCAATTCTCAAACCGATTGAAGGCGAGATAAATTCGACCGTCACCTCTAGCCTCCAGAATCGAATGCGTGGAATGTTCCACAACGGACGCACCGGTTGGTCCGGCGTAGAGATAAAGGTCAAGACAAGCCTGAGGCCAAACGACCTAATCTTCATCGAGGGTAAGGGCCGCAATGCCGGCCTCGATACTCAGGTTGGTTTTGAGTACGCCGAGCTTGCTGGCATAAATCGCCGGCCACCTCGTCCGGTGTCTAAGGGGTGGGGAAGCAATAGCGTTGGCTACCACTCCTACATTTATGCTGACCAAGGAAAGGTCTTCAACAAGAGGCTGACGCAAACCTACGGCAGACCGGGTCGTTTCCTTTGGAAGAGGGTTATGAACCGTAAGAATACAATTGAACTAAAGGTCCTCAAGGTGGCAGAACTTTACAACATAAAGGTCAACAAGAAGCTAGCCACCCAAGTAGGGCTGACGACAATGAGGGTTAACTAATGGCAATCAAAATTCGGATTGTTTCTGAGTTCGACAAGCGCGGTCTAAAGCAAGCCGAACAACAACTTGGTGGTCTCGCTAAGACTGCCGGCATTGCACTGGCCGCCGTAGGCGCGGCCATGACCGCAGTGGCCGTCAAGTCTGTCCAAGAGTTCTCAAAGTTTGACGCGGCCCTCACCCAGTCCAAAGCCATCATGGGTGACCTCACCAAGACCATGGAAGAGGACATGGCGAATGCGGCTCGTGAAGTCGCTAAGGCCACAACCTTTAGTGCCGAAGAAGCCGCGCAGTCATTCTTCTACCTAGCGTCCGCTGGTTTGGACGCAGAGGCATCCGTAGCGGCCCTGCCTCGAGTAGCGCAGTTTGCTCAAGCTGGAATGTTCGACATGAGTCGAGCAACCGACTTGCTCACCGACGCGCAGAGCGCACTGGGTCTAACTATTCGCGACGACGCAGTCGCAAACATGGAGAACATGATAAAGGTCTCGGACGTTTTGGTCCGGGCCAACACTTTATCGAACGCAACCGTCGAGCAGTTCTCCACCTCGTTGACAACCAAGGCCGGACCTGCCCTCCGTACTTTGGGCAAGGACATGGAAGAAGGTGTCGCGGTTCTAGCCGCGTTCGCCGACCAAGGCATCAAGGGCGAAGAGGCCGGTACTCAGCTCTCCATCGTTCTTCGTGACCTCTCGACCAAGGCAATCAAAAACAAAGAAGACTTTGCCGAGTTCGGAGTCTCTGTATTCGACGCTAACGGTGAGATGCGTAACCTTGGTGACATTGTTGCCAACCTTGAGGACGCCCTCGAGGGAATGAGCGACGAAACCGCTAAGGCTACATTGCTACAAATGGGCTTTGCAGACCGTTCGGTCCAGTCGATTCTTGCCCTACTTGGAACCTCAGACGCCATCAAGAGCTACGAGACCAACCTCCGGTCCGCCTCTGGCTTCACTGACGAGGTAGCCAACAAGCAACTTGACACCTTCAACTCGCAGTTAAAGCTTCTGGAATCCGCCTTCGTTGACGTTGGTATTCAAATTGGTGAGATTCTCACGCCCTACTTGCGCGACCTCATCCCGGTCATTCAAGAGCTTTTGCCGGTCCTAGGTGACAAGATTGCCGAGGCAATCAAGAAGGTTGACTGGGAAGGACTCATCGAGTCCGTCGCTGACTTCATCACCCTCATCGTTGACAACATCGACAACATCGGGAAGCTGGCAGTCGGTCTAGGAATTGCAACGACCGCACTTGGAATCTACGCGACAGCGACTCTAGTTGCAATCACCCACACTAAGGGCCTAACCATTGCTCTGCTAGCAAACCCATGGGGCATAGCCGCGGTTGCAGTAGCAGGTCTCACGGCACTTCTCATAGCAAACAACGGTGAGGTCGACAGAGCTACTGAGAATTACCGACAGCTAAGCTCTCAGATTGACCAGACCAAGTACTCAGAAAAGAACCTTGCTGACACCTACCGCGAGAACGCTTATGTCGCTAGCAAGTACGGCGTCGAGACCGACGACCTCCGAGATGCAAACCTCAAGCTTGCAGGTGCGGCTGACATGGTGTCGGGTGAGCTGGGCCGTTTCAACTCAATCAAGATGGACCGTCTACGCGCTGAAATCAACGCGACTAAAGATGCAACCGAAAGCCTAAACGAAGCCTCAAGGCAGTACGGTCTTGCACGCATGGGAATCTTGACCGGCGAAGCTTCGGGTCGCGGTGCAGAAGTAAAGAAGGCCCTAGAGTCCACACCATTCATAGGCAGTACCGGGCCAAGCAAGCAACAACAAGCTTTCGAACAGGCGCAGAGGCTTATCAAAGACTCGCAAAAACGACTGGCCGACGCCCAGAAGAGCTACAACAAAACCATCATGGACGCCAACGAGCGTTACGCCGACAACGTCGAGCGACTTCAGAAGGAGTTTGCCGGACGCCTCGAGGGAATCATCCAGTCTTCCCAGAACCGTTTGCGTGACGCTTACCGTGGCGCGGTCGAGGTTAGCCTCACAAGCCTTTTTGACCGTGAGGAGGAGAAGTCAGTCGAGGGGCTAGTAAAGTCTCTCAGCGACCGTCTGACGGCTTCTAGGAGCCTACTAGCTAATTCAGCCGCCCTAGCTTCGCAAGGATTCTCGCAGACTTTCATCGAGCAAGTTGTCTCCGCCGGTGTTGAAACGGGCAACGAGCTTGCAAGCGCAATCCTAGAGTCGACTCCGGACACTCAGCGCGAACTTCAAAATCTATTCTCGGCCATCGAGACCGAGTCTAATCAAGGCATGGATGCGCTGGCCGCTTCTATCTATGAAAAGCAGGGCCTAGCCACAACTCAGCTCAAGGACCTCTACGAGTCGACCACTCAGGAACAAGTTGACGCCATGATTGAGCAGGCTCAGATTCTCGACGAGTCGCTAGTCGAAGCCAATGACAAGTTCATCGAGGCCGTCATCGAAATCAAGGAGGCATTGCAGGAGCAACTAGCCGAAATGGAAGATGGCTTTGGTGGCATGGAAAACACCATCGACCAGTTCATCGGAAAGCTTGACGAGGTTATTCTCAAGTACAAGGAGCTAGGCGAGGTTGCAAAAAACCAGAGCTTCGACATTCCGGGAGCCGCCGGTGAAATTATCAAGACGATGCCAATGCCAAGCAGTGCGCCAACGCAAACGCCTACCGGTGGTAATACCTACGTCAACGTGACCGTCAAGACGGACCCGACGGAGTCCGGGGCCATGGCAGGTAAGGCGGCCGCTAACGTCATTCAGAGATACGCAACGAGGGGTGGCGCAATCAAGGGCCTCAAGGTAGCGGCAGTCTAGTGGCAGTTCCAACACCGCTCGTCGAGCTAGGGTTCGACCTAACAGAAACCGGGACTGGTCCGTTCTTTCGACTAGACGACCCAGTGAGAGGAGTCCTAGACAACGAGGACTGGCTACTAGGTGGCACTCTTTTCTATGACGTGACAGATTACGTCCGTACCATCGCAATCAAGCGTGGCAAGAATCAAGCCTTGAATCAGTACGAGGCCGGACTTGCAAACATCGTTTTCAATAACAACGACCGTACCTTCGACCCGGTCTACGAGGACTCCGTTTACTACACGCAGATTATCCCTAAGCGACAGGTACGAATTAGCTCCGGAGGCGAGCTTCAGTTCTACGGCTTGGTCGACGACTGGAACTTGAGCTACACACCGGACGGGGACTCTCTAGCCTCAGCCGCTTGCTCTGACGCTTTCACCTCACTTGCTACCCAGAACTTGTCCGAAAGGACTAACAGCGTCCAGCAATCGGGCGACAGGTTGAACACCATTTTGTCTTTGCCAGAAATCGACTGGCCACTAGAAGAGAGAGACATAGAGACTGGGGCCATGGAGCTAGGGGCCGACACAATAGCCGCCGGTACAAACGCCCTTGACTACATTCGACTCATCTCGCGGTCAGAGCCGGGAAGCTTCTTTATCTCTAAAGAGGGGGTCATTGTTTACCGCGACAGGCGGACCGGCCCAAGCTCCGAGGGACTTACGTTTGCCAACGACGGGTCGGGCATTCCGTTCAATAACCTGCAAGTAGAGTACGGGTCAGAGCTTCTCTACAACGAAATCGTCGTCACCTCGGCTCTTCTGGAAACAGGGTTTCAAGCGAACGCGACTGCCTCCATAAATGACTACGGAGTCTTCAACCTAACTCGTGAGGGCCTGCTCATAAACAGCGACGCCGACCTCGAGGCTTATGGTCGGTTCTTGGCAAGCAAGTTTGCCGAGCCAGAGTACCGTTTCAAGTCTCTTCAAATTGTCTTGGACCAGCGCACTCCATCTCAGCAGACCGACCTTCTCGGGCTGGAAATGGGAGACGTAGTCCAAATAAAGTTCACGCCAAACAACATAGCTCCGGCGATTGAGAAGTACGCAGAAATCATCGCGATAGATAACACGGTCGACTCAACCAACCATGTCATGACCTTGGGCTTCGCAACACTGGACTTCTCGTTGCTGGTCCTAGACGACGCCGTGTTTGGTAAGCTAGACAATGGACACGCTCTGGCGTTCTAAAGGAGAAATAAATGGCAGGTTTGGGTAGAAGAGTCTGGAGCGCAGGCGACGTCGTCGCGGCCGCAGACGTACAAGGATACCTCCAAGACCAAAGCGTTATGGTCTTCGCGGACTCAGCGGCTCGCACCTCAGCAATCGGAACACCGACTCAGGGCATGGTCTCTTATCTGCAAGACACCTCGACGCTTCAGGTTTACGGAACTGCTTGGGCAGACGTTAGCTCACCGGGAGACATTACCGCAGTAACCGCAGGGACCGCGCTAACAGGTGGAGGAACCTCCGGCGACGTCACCCTGAATTACGACTTCACGACTGCGAACCCACTCACCTCCTCAACCGCTACGGCTTACACAGTCGCAAGCTCTGATGCTGGTAGCTACCTTCAGTTCACCGCCGCTGGCACGGTCACCATTTCAACAGCCACAGCCTTCACCGCAGGACAGCAGGTGCAGATTCTCGCAGACGGAACCGCACTCACCATCGCAGGCGACGGAGGCGTGACCCTTGCAGGTGCAGGAACAGCAGGAACCGCAGTCAGCTTTACAGTCGGCAACCAATACGAAGCGGTGGCGATTGTCGGTGTCGGGTCGGATGCTTACCGCATTATCGGTAATGTGACGGGAGCATAATGAGCCTGATACTTCTAGGGATTCTGAATAGCCAAGCAGCAGCAGCTGGCGGAGCAGAAGCGTATGACCTGCTAGAAACGCAAGTGCTGACAAGTTCTGCAAGCTCAGTGACCTTTACAGGGCTAGGGTCTTACACCGACTACAAGCACTTGCAGATTAGGGCTACTCTTAGAGACGCATACCCATCTGCGGGGTTGCCTTATTCCGCAGGTATAAATGCCTTTTTCAATGGCAATAATACGGGTTACGCAAGACATAGGCTTGTCGGCAACGGCTCTAGCGTTACCTCTGCCAACATAAGCAGCTATTCAGTTATAGACATAGATTGCGGTATGCCGAATGACGGAGCATACCCATCTGGCGAATTTGGCGGTGTCGTTATTGACATTCTTGACTTTAGTGACACAAATAAAAATACCACTTTGCGAGCTTTAGGTGGCGGAGCGGTTACTCATCAACCAGAGATAGTTTTGACATCAGGTCTTTGGGATAACACAAGTGCGGTTACCTCAATCACTTTAGGTTCGTCTTTGCACCAGTTCAAAGCCACAAGCCGCTTCTCACTATACGGAGTTCGATAATGGCTACACCTACTTACACCTTAATAGATAGCACGACCCTAACAGTTGCTACAACCACAGTGACCTTTAGTTCTATACCTCAAACATACCGAGACTTAGTTTTAGTCTGCGGAAATGTAAGTTCGAATTCAGCTGGTGGCTCAACTTTGAGATTTAGCTTGAACAACGATAACAATGCTAACTACGATGCGGTCTGGATGTATGGGGATGGAACCACAACTGATAGTGATAGCGATTCGAGCAATTTTTACATCAGGTTCAGCGTTACGGGGGGGGACATAGCGGATAACGCTAATGCTCTGCTAATAATTAATTTGATGGATTATTCACAAACAGACAAGCACACTACGGCATTGGTTAGCAGGAATGACCAAAATAAAGTTTTGCGATTAGCTGGTCGGTGGAAAAATACTGCTGCTGTTACACAGATAGATGTAAAGGCTGGTATTGCAGCTGGCGCAACCTTTCACCTATACGGAATCGAGGCATAAATGGGTATGCAACTAATCGAGACAGTTGAAGTCGGTTCAGGTGGGGCAGCCTCAATAGAGTTCACCTCAATCCCGCAGGATGGGGTTGATTTGATGTTGGTTTTGTCGGCAAGGGCATCAGCAATTTTGACTCAGCTTAGGTTCAATGGTGATACAACCGATGCAAATTACAGCAGGCTAACTCTGAGGGGCAACGGCTCAACCGCTTCTTCATTTTCAAGTGATGGGAGTTATACCTTGTTAGCCTCTAGCACTTCGCAAACATCCAATACATTTGGCAATGGCTCGGCATACATTAGCAATTACACCTCAACAGCTAATAAATCTATTTCAATAGATACTGTGAATGAAAATAATGCTACTGCTGCCGATGCTTATCTTTGGGCTTATAGCTATTCAACATCATCCCCAATTACATCCCTTAGCATTGTTGGCTCATTAGAGCAATACTCAACCGCATCCCTTTACACCATCTCAGCAGACTAAGAACAGGTAAAATAAAACTATGAGTGAAACCCCAGTAAAAGTAATCGTAGACCTAAGCAAGCCAAAGGGTGAGCGTGAGTCAATCGTTCCCCTAACCGCAGAGGAAATCGCAGAGCGTGATGCTATGGCAGTTCAGGCTGCCGAGGAACAGGCTCAGCGTGAAGCCGAGGAGCAAGCAAAAGCCGATGCAAAGGCTTCCGCACTCTCGAAGCTAGAGGCACTCGGTTTGACCGAGGACGAAGCACTGGCGATTGTAGGTGGGTAATGCCAGTAACTAGTGCAGGGGTAACCGTAGGTACAGCTATTACCGCAGTAAGTGGCCCTTACATTTCAAGCAAGCTTGTCTACTTGCAGTCCGGCACTGAAGGCGCGGCTACCTATGTAGGTGGCGACGATGTTTCGTCTAGCACCGGGGTACTTCTTTCTGAGTCAAACACCACTGTCTTTCAGACCAACGCAGACGACACTCTATACGCAATCTCCGACACCGCTGGCGCAGTCGTCAAGGTAGTCGAAGTCAAATAAGCGACTGATACAATAGAACTATAACCTACACAATCGAGCAACTGGAGCGTGTGTAGATGAATGATGAAATCCCAAGCTGGGCCATCGAAATAATCAAGCAGGTCGAAAGACTAAACGAGAAAATCCCTAGTCACATTGACTGGGTTGAGCGAAACATCAAAGACCACGAGATGCGCCTGCGCATGCTCGAACGCCGTACGTGGGTTGTCGCAGGTGGAGCAGCAGTCATCGGTGCGATAGCAGCCTCAGCGTGGCAACTTTTCGCTTAGTCGCAGTCTTACTGCTTGCGTTTCTTTTTCTACCCCTGCCAGCTAATGCCATCGAAGTCACGGATGTCACTATCACCTGCAAAAGCGAAGCAGGGGACCTCAAAACCTATGATGGAGTTGGCTGGGATAACGACAATGAATATTTTGCTGACAAGGGCTACATTCCTGCTCAATTTTGTGAGGACATCGGCACGCAAGACGGCTACCCGCTCTACGACTCGGATGACCTATCTGACACCTCGCTTGGATACTATGCAGGAGCTAGGCCAGTGGTTAAGCCAAGTCCCGAACCGTCACCAGAGCCTAGCGCAGAGCCTACTGCATCGCCAGAACCTACTCAATCTCCCGAGCCAGAACCAGAGCCAGAGCCAGAGCCAACTGTAAGCCAAGAGGTTTACGACCAACTAGTCAAAGAATACGATGACTACAAAGCTTGGGCAGAGCAGGCCATAGCTGATTACAAAGGCACAATCTCAGGGCTAAGCAAAAAGATTGACTCGGTGAATGAGGCCCTAGCTAACAAAGACAAGACTATTGAAGAACTGCGGTCAGCACTCGACGCTTACAAGTTGCGAGAAACAGAATCAAAAGACAAGATTGCATCTTTGAATAAGCAACTGTCTGAGGCACTAGAGACCTTAGCCAAATCAAAGTCTGACCTAGAAATACAGGCAGCAAAGAGCGTCGACCTAGAGAAGCAGCTCAAGGCCTCGCAAAATCGTGTTGCCGAACTAGAGGGCAAATTGTCTAGCCTAGAAAAACGAGTTGCTGAATTAGAGTCGAGTCTTTCTGACAAAGACAAGGCACTACAAAGTGCCCTAGCGGAGATTGAGACTTTGATGCAACAGCTCAAGGATGCCAAGGCAACAATTAGCGAACAACAAAACAAAATAGAACAGCTCAGGGCTATCACTAGCGACGAGGGTGCTGCACAAAATCTAGCCCTAGCCGAAGAAGTCAAAGACATCGGTATTGCAAAGCTAGCTACGGCTGAAAAAGGTAGCGAAGAATACGAAGCTGGCTTGGCTTTACTAGCAGTTGCAGCCGAGGCTGACGACCCTGACTTGCCAGAAGCAGTAGCAGCTATTCCAGTCGTGGGATTTGTCGCAGGACAGGTCTTGGAAACAATGAACGACTTAGGCAACATCGGGGCAGACATCGCACCAGAAGTGCGTGAGCGTTCTGAGGAAGTCGTTATTGCCGGTGTAATTGTTGGTGGTCAAGTGGCCTCAGCTTCAGCAGTGCAAGCAGTTAGGAGGAAGATGTGAGAGATTTTCTAAAGGACATCATTGACCAAGCGTGGACTCTGCTTGGAATGTTCGTTGCTTGGATAGTCCTAGAAGGCACGGCCAAAACGATAACTGGCTACCTGATTATTGCCACGACTGCGTTCTGGGCAATCACTTATCCGCTGCGCCGAGAGAAGTAAAATAGAAGCATGGCTAAAAGAATTTCTGATTGGCGTTTGCCTTACCCCGACAAATACATAACCGGGCATTACGGCACACTCTCTGAATACCGCAAGGCTCGAGGAATGCAACCTCACTCCGGAACGGACTGGGCCAGACCTCGGGGCACTCGTATTCCTGCCATTGCTAAGGGAACCATCCGTCTCATTCAGTATTCAAAGGTACTTGGCTGGGTTGTCGTTCAATCTGCCATGGACAAGGACGGCAAGGTTTGGTACTTGGGTTACTGCCACATGGAGCAGAAGCCGGGTTACAAGGTTGGTGACAAGCTTGCCAAGGGGCAGACGGTAGGACTGATAGGTTCCGAGGGGCAATCCTCCGGGCCTCATCTACATGCAACGGCATCCAAGACTCTCAAGGGGGTCTTCGGTCCAACGGAAAGTAAGGTCAATCTCTATGCCCTTATCAAAGAAAACCTCAAGCCTGCAACGTCGGAACAAGAGGACAAGAAAACTAAAGCGGTGGTGGAGCAAGGGCCAGTGGAAAAAATAATCTACGCCTGCCCTCACTGCAAGAAGGAGCTATGTTGAAAGACTCAGTAAAGCAGATTGTGATTAGGTCAATTGGGCTTGTCCTCGCGACGTTCTTTGGTGGCACTGCCATCGGCGCGGTTGCCGGTGACTGGCTCATGGGTTCAATTATTGGAGTCGGCTCGGCGTTCGCGGTGGTGCTAACGACTATCGGCGTTGCGGTGGCTTGGAAAGGAACGCTAGAACTAAGTGACATCCAAAACGCTTACCGCGCGGCCGTGGCAAAATCCGACTCGGATGCGGTGAAAGATTCTCTCGAGGTAATCGAGGATGGTGACTTCGACTGGGACGACGTCGAGGGAGAAGACCGCGACCCCGAACTTGAGGACTAAGCGGCTGGTCGGCCACGACGCCAACCTCTCATTGCTTGCAGTTCTCTGGCACTAAGTCCACCCCAAACTCCGTAGGTCTGGTTGGTCTCCAAAGCGTAAGTCAAGCACTCAGTTTGCACCGGACATTGCTTGCATAATTTTTTGGCCGCGGTCGTAAACTCACCTTGCTCTGGGAAGAATGCTTCGGGGTCCGTGGTCGTGCAAGGAGCGATGGTCGGAGCTTCGGCAATTGCCTTGGCAAGCTTCAGCCATTTCGCAAAATCTATCGAGTTGTCAAACATGAGAGAAGGCTATGGGGCAATTTTCAGGGTGTCAAATCGGCAATTTTTCGAACACGTGTTCGCACAGATAAACACTGGGCAAAACTACCCATTTCTTTCAGAATCGACTTTCGCGTTTATACGCTTGTACTCGTCGCTTGGAGGGGGTCAAAACCCCTTAGAACGCATTCTACGGCCTCTCAGAGGCAAGTCTGATTTAGCCAAAACCGTCACAAAAAGAGCCGTTCGAACAAACGTTCATCGCTCATCTGGCGAGGTTCCACCCCAAATTCCGTGCCTCTGGTTGGTCTCCAAGGCGTAGGTGAAACACTCTTCAATCATGTCGCACGACTTACAAATTTTCTTCGCGGCCTTGGTCGTGAGCAATCGCTTCTCTGGGTCAGGCTCATCCTCCGGAAAGAAAAGGTGAGGAGCTTTTTGGCATTCAGGGTCGACCTCATGGGTACGTTTCAAGAACGCCATGTAGCGACTTGATAGATGTCCGTGACGAGCCATAGACTCAGGCTATCGAATGGAGGTAGGTAATGAAGGAATACGCACCGGAGAGTTTCAACTCTGCAAAGTTGGTAGGAGTCTTCGAACAAGGCACAAGTAAGTGGCATGAGGCAAGGGCCGACGGCTTGGGTGGAAGTGAGATAGGTGTTGCACTTGGTCTTTCGCAGTGGCAATCACCCTTTCACCTCTGGGCAGTCAAGACCGGACAGATAGAAGCACCGCAAGTAAACAACTGGGCAATGCG
>Ga0070745_1000963_pt1 | contig 16198 bp, 33 predicted proteins | sample VirMetDEL_Mar_4_FD_77438 | JGI IMG/M metagenome (GOLD analysis project Ga0070745, IMG submission 77438) | Aqueous microbial communities from the Delaware River and Bay under freshwater to marine salinity gradient to study organic matter... | ecosystem: Environmental > Aquatic > Marine > Coastal ...
ACATGATAAACAAAACCTACTACCTACATTGTAAATGAAATTTTTTCTACGTTCACACTTTGTTGTTGTTAATTCAACTCCATTTTTAAACTCGGTTTTGTAATAAACTTTTTCCATATAAAACATTTAAGCTATGTCCATAAAAACATCTAAGGCTATTTCTGTCATAACAAGTTCGTATAATTGTGAACTTTCGTCTAATTCTAAATTCTTTTGCAATGTTGTTTTTATTACTTGATCTCTAAACTGGTCATCGTTTGCCCCAAAAACAAAATCGCCTGCCATCTTAAAAGTGTGCAATTTCTCTGTTCGCTCTGCTACTAATTTATAGTAGTATTCTTCGCTATTTTCTGCGATTATTTTGTTTTTTAAGTCTTGTTTTGCTTCTTCTATCATATTTTCTTTTTTAAACGTTTAATAACAATGTATATAAAAAATAAGGCTTGCGTCTTTATTAAACAATTAGACTAATTTAATACCTTTCAACTTTAATTATTAGCGGAATATTAACTTCTAATAAACAGCCTTAAATTTCATATACCATACGTTAGCAACAATTAAAGTTTTTTAAACATTCTTCAATATCTTCTTCTGTTATGTAATTCATTCCTACATCTATATCAAGGCTTTCGCTTAATTGAGTAGAAAAAAACTTTAACAGTTCACGTTGTTGGCTAACATCGTGTAACAATAATTGCTTTTTAATATCTTCTAAATATTTTCGGCTTTTAGTACAATCTCTACCTTCAATTCCATGTAATACATCCTCTTGGTCTCTTAAAAATTCATCAATAAATTCTATCATTTCTATATTTGTCATATCTACTATTTTTAGTTATTAATCCACGCAACAATTGTTACACTATACCGTTATAGCACATTTTTAATCCAGTAAATAATACTAAATTGAAAGTACCAATTAGGATCATCCCCAAACATAGCGCCTAAACAGGCTAATATACTTATCCAAAGTTCCCAACCTAAAATAAAGGCAAATCCATAAGATGTAAACATTATTCCAGTTTCAAAACGTGCTATAACATCGGCTATACGTAATACTATTTTCTTCATTTTTTAATTTTAAAGTTATTGGCTACCGTACAAACGATCCGTTATAAACAATCCACCCTTAATTTAAGCAATGAGTAATTCTCAATATATTTAACATTTGCTTTGCTTTTATATGATTTAATATATAATTCATACACAGCCCTGCACATAGAGTATTTAGAATATAAGTTTGATAGCGTTTTATCAGCACACTTAACACCACAACCTTTAATGCCCTTAACATTATCAGCAGCATCACCAACTAACATTTGAGTATAAAAATTCCTGTTAGCTTCTAATTCATTAATAGTTACTAATGTTTTTTTTGAATAATTATAAATTATAGCTGGTAATTGTAAATAATCCTTGTCTATTGAAACTATTATAGGTGTTGTTTTACCTTCATAATAATTCTTATTCCAATAAGAAGCAACCACATCATCAGTCTCTACCCCTAAAACAAACCTAGATAACCAATTAGTTCTGCAATACCTCTGTAAATCCTTAAGAAGTTCTGGCTTATCAGTTGCTCTATTTGATTTATATGTATTACTTATAAACTTTCTAAAGTTTCCATAAGATCCACTACAAATTATGAACTCATCAATAAAATAGCCCAAATCTTCAATTTCATTTAAAACTGTATTTAAACTATTGTCTAATTTTTCCTTAGCCTCTGATAAGCTATCTGACATTGCAGAAGCGTAGATCATACTATCAGCATCTATTATAACTGTTACACTCATAAGGCAAATATAATCATTTATTTTTAATATCCAAATATTTTATCTCTCTTTCTAAATAATCTTTTGCTTTAAGTAAGTCTTGTAGCTCATTATCTTTTTTTCCAGCTCTCGCTATGTATTTAACTATATTGCCTCTACAGAAGTTTAAATTGTAATCTCTAATAAAATCTATAACATCATAATCTTTACCATTTTCATAATGTTTTTGTTTATCTATATTCTTCATTATAGTTCCATTTTAACATTAAAAGCAGTATGACCACCAATAACTACACCAACTCCAATAGCTTCTTTCTTACCTCCTTGCATATAGCCCATCGCATAAGATCGACTATCTATTCCGCAACCTACAGCCATAGCAAATATAGCCCTTGTCTTTCCAAACATCCATTCTACGTACATGTCAGTATGATAATGCCCTGAAACAGTAGAAACCATATCTCTTTTAACAGCCATTCTAGGCTTACCACTCTTGTCTCCATGAACATATCTTACGCCATCAATATAAACATCAGTAACAAACCTCCAGTTTGGAGTTTCTAACACCTCTCCGAACTCTTTAATCCACATACTAGGTATGTTAGATGACTGAGCTTTACGTATTATTATTCTATCGTGATTACCTAATGTCACATCAGCATCTGGAAATGCTTTATACCACTTAGATAGCTTTTTGATAGCTTGTTCTAACTCGTATTTACCACCTAAACCATCAGCAGATGATTCGTGATATGAGGAGTAGTGATTATCTATTATATCGCCAATCATAACCACACGATTACAATTATTTTCTGCATATGATTTTTTGCAAAACTCTAAATAACCTTCTAAGCAAAATGGCTCGTGTAAGTCACCTATAACAAGAACCCTGCTTTCTTCTTTAACTAAGTTATTGTATGCTTCTAGCTTTTTACCTTTTAGTCTTGGTCTAAAATCTTTTGCCATCTAGCTATTTTTTAGTAATTTATCCAACTGCTTTATAATACCTCTTAAACAAGAAGAGCAACTGGTTTGCTGTTGCTTCTTATTAAAAACCCTATTGTATATCTTAAGAAGAACCCTCTGTTCAGAAGGCGTTACCCTTAATGCTTTACGGTCCATAAAATCAGATAAATAATTAAACTCATCCTCTTCAAGACAATTAACTACTTTGTATTTTAATATCTTATTTAAGAAATCCTTTCGCTCATCACAACCACAGTCCTCTCCAATAATAGCCTTAGCTAAACTAGACACTCCTGTTATATCTAATGCTTTTTCAACACTATCACCTAATCCTTTTGGTTTAGACTCAAACTTAGCCTTCCACTCTTTATAGGCTTTAGTTCTCTTGTCTCCTTTAAATTCCTCCATAATTATTTATTTTTAATGTATTTATTATAATCTTCTTGAAACTTATTTATTATAATTTCTTTGTATTTTTTAGTTGAATTATATATGCTATTTGTGCCTATATTTGTAGTGGAACTTATTTTTCTTAATGATGCGTCTGTGGTGAAGTACGCTATAAACATATTCTTATGATAAAATTCCCAAGAATTAACCTCTTTAAATATGTTTTCTATAAGATTATCAAAATCACAGTCACCAGTACTATTATATAGCTCTTTATATTTATCTTCAATCTCATCATACATTAAATCTATATTAAACTCTTCAGTAAAATTACTAACGCTTTTTTTTTCTTTAGATCCAATATAAACAGACCTAAGTGTTAAATAAAAATACCAAGTGTTTACATCGTCTTTGTTGTATGAAATATCCGTACCTTTAGAGATATACTTATCCATTCTTATATAAGCCTCCTGAACTATATCTTCTGAATAAGAAGGATTACACCCCATAGATTCAACTATGTTAATCCATTTTTCATGATTTTTCGCTAAAATTTCCAGCTCTTTACTCATATATTATATTGTATATATATACAAATATATATATTAATAAGTTTTATCCTACAAAAATTTATTAACACTTAATACAACTAAGTGTACGTTAACAACTCCTTATTATTATTTCGACTCTACCATTACCTTCATCATAAATAGTAGGCTTAATAGTCTCTTCCTTAACAAATTCATCATTGTCATCTTCCCAAAAACCAACCTCAGTTAACGCATCTAACAAATACTTGCTAACTACAGCAATTACATTCATCTTATCTAAGCGTGTTTTAGATGGTTTTATTACACGATAAGTTATGCTGACTGGCGTTTGTATAACTATACCTTCTATCTGCCCTCTAATCGCTTCTAAATAAGCCTTCTTAACATTGTTGTTTGTTATGTAGTGTAAATTCCTATAGGTATTAAGATTTAAGTAAACTCTTTTATCTTTTGTTCTTACCCTTGGCAGTTCAATATACAATGGTGATATTATCAATACTTCAGTTGCTTTTGCCATTTACTTGTCTCTTTTGGTTTATTTGGAATAATATCATCTATATCATCTAATACTTTAGGATAACCTAACTCATTTACTGTAAAGTTAAAGGTATCAAATGAAAAGTTTCTACTTCTCTTACACTTAACAGATATTATATTTTCATCTCCTTCATTTTGTGTCAACAATAATTCAGTCTCACACTTCTTAGTCATAAAACTACCTAAATGCCCTGTAGACTTCTCGCTGTTATGATTTAAGTGAACAACTAATATTATATGGCAGTCGTAAATTGAACTCCAAGTCATAACCTTTTGGACTATCAAGTTACTCTCTTCTATATTGTTCACATCTGAAACTAAATCAGCAATACCATCTATAATACAAAGACCTACTTGATCTCCATCAGATTTCATTTTATTTAATTTATAATCTATAAAGTCTATTCTTGTCTTATAGCCAATAGCTCTTAAAGAATATGTATGATAGCAACCTAAATCATTATCATTATTCATTTCAAAAGGTCTCCTAAATACTCTTTGTGCGTGAAATTTACCCTGCTCTGTGTCAAAATGAACAACACACTTACCACCTCTATTTCCCTGTATCTTGCCTCCGTATTTATTTTTACCATCTTTAGATAAATAAACAGAAGTCAACAAACTAACAAAAAATGATTTTTTAGTTTTTGGTTGTCCAGATATGAAACTAAAGTTTCCATAAGTACCTATTGGTATTGGGTATCTTTTAATTCCGTTTTTTGTTGATATTGAATAACTACCTATTGATAAAGCTGTTGGAGGGTATTCTATGTCCTCAGATAAATCTATAGAGCAATCGCTTTCAATCTGCTCCATATACATTCTGTGGATTTCTAATTCATCGTCTGTCATTTGTTTTGTTTTAAGTTAAAGGAGGGTTTTTACACCCTCCTTACTTATGTAGGTTGGTTAGGGCAAAAAAAGGGTATTAAAATGGTAAATCAGATTCCTCTTCAACTAAAACCTCTTTTGGCTTAAAGTCTGATCCAGCCTTCATTACTCTCCATGCTTCAATAGTGTTAAAGTATTTAACTACTCCTTCTGGACTAGTCCATTCACGACCTCTTAAATTAACACTAACATCAACACGCTGACCAACCTTATTGTACTTTAATACATTTTCAGCATTATCTCCTGTTGACTGAAGTGATAATAATTGAGGGTAATCTTTATCATCTGTTTTAACTACAAACTCAATAACCCTGAAGTCGTTTGCAAGAGTTCTTAACTCTCCAATTTTGATAATTTCTACATTCTTTAATTCCATAATAATCTATTTATTTAATTGTTATTTGTTCTTACTTTATTCTCTTCTTCGTATTCTTCATCTTGGCAAATATAGCATCCTTCTGTAAAATCCAAATCCAAATCCAAATGATGCTTGTGGCAATAGTCAACAGACATTACTTTACAAATAATTTAAGATTAGAAGCAGATATACTATAAGCCTTTCTAATAGCCTCTATAGTTACTTTACCATCCTTAAAACTAGCAACTGCTTTATTTAGCTTTTCACCTGTAAGCTCTGGCTTTATAGCAGGTTTATGATCCTTACCATGATTATTAGTTGCGTCTGAGTCTTTAGTATCATCAATAAGCAATAAGTTACCATAAGCATACTTCTTAGCGTAAGATGAAGCAGAACCTGTTCTCTGTGGCATCTGCATACCTTTAGCTGTGAAATCTATAATAGCTTGACCTTTAGATTCTATTTGAAGTTCTGAGTTATCTACATCTATGATTCTAACAGTAGTTTCAACATATAAAACACCTTCTTCTATTATTTGTTTATCAAATATTGGTTTTCCATTTTTATCATCTCCAATCTTAATGAATTGAGATATAAATTTACCATCTCCAACACACTTAATCTCATCCGATGTTTTAAACAACACACCATACTTATCAGAAAGCGGTTTAATAGCCTCTAATATATCTTCAGCACTTCTATAGTTATAGTTGCCAAAAGAATTTCTTTGTCCTTTAGGAGCTTTAAGTTCTAATTGTATTAACTGTAATTTTTGTAGTAAATCCATTTTTTTATCTTTTTGTGTTTATATAATTAATTATTGTTTTATTGTCTTTAAATACCTCCCCTAAAACAGCATTTTTATATTCCTTTGGACAATCATCATCCAACATCTCAAAAATAAATGTTGTTAATCTATCTTGTTCTTTTTTAAGCCTTGATACCTCAGCTTCCAATGCTTCTATTCTGAAGTCTTTGTATTGATTTAGTGTCATATTGTTTTTGTTTTATTCATTGATTTTAATTCTAAATAATTCCTTCTAATTAAAGATTCTCTTTTGCTCAACATTAAATTTTCAACTTCAAGACAGTTAACGTATATACCTATAGTTGATACTGCTTTTAGTATATTTGATATATCTTTCTTATCTAATTCTGCTATATCTTCTACATCCTTTCTGTCCATTGCCAATTTAGCAAGATATTCAAACCAAACATTATACTCTTGTTTTTGAAGTATTGTCATAATTTTTTTCTTTAACTACTGCGTAAGATTCCTCTTTCTTCATTGTTATAGGATTACGCCCTGTCTCCCAAAAAGGTAGGTTTTTATTATTTCTTTTTCTGTTATTTACGTTTCTAGCCATCTTGTGATTATATTAATTCATATTTATTAACAACCTCGTGTTCAATACATAAAACAGTTTGATAGCTTAGTATAGGCATTATATCAACACCCTCAACCCTTATTTCAATAGCAGTAAGTTCTGTTGGATTAAAAGGTTCTCCTGTGCCTTTATAGTAATTAGCATAAACATCTAATTCAATACCACAGTATTTAATTGTGTAAGTTTCCATTTTGTTTGTTTTAAATTTGTTTCTGCTAAGATAGTTATCTTTTTCAATTACACAAATATAATTTATTATTTTAACAAAATTTTAACATTTAATTATAATAGAAAGAAAAGGAGGACCTTTTTAAACCCTCCTTATCTCACCTAAACAAAATGAAAAACAAAATGAAAAACAAAAACTTTATCTACAATAAAATGCCATCTGCTTTAAGTCGTCTACATCAAAATATATATACTTATCGCTTAAAGCTATTCTAGTAACTCCCCTTACTATTAATCCCCTTATAACTAACATCCTTTTCTTTGGATTTAAAATCCTAATCCTTACTGCTAATCCTGCTCTATGAGAATCCATAGATATTAACCCAATTTTATCAGCATACCCCTTACACACATAGGCTAATTCAATATCAAACCTCATTCTCTCTTCTTGTGCTATTTGATCCAATATAATAACAGGAATCTTTTCCATCAACCTCTTACCACTTGAAACATCACATACACCACACTTACACATAAACTGACTCCAGAGCAGTTTTTTTAATCCTTCTGAATCATCTTGTTTATCATACAGGCTTGTGTAATTTGGATTATGAAGTAGAGACATTGTTTATCGCTTTAACTTCATCCCACAATAATTTCATTTGGACCTTGCTAATCATCTCATCTGTTAAATGTATAACAGTTTTATTTTTCTTAACAATTCCAACCAAGTCTATAAAAGATATTCTTTCATTCTTATTAAAGAACTTGAATTGCTCTATAAGCAATAAGTTAACAGCTTCTTTCTCCTTCCAAGTTAAACTATTAAATATTTTCTCATTATCATAGTTCCAACCATTAAGCTGTTTTGTGTTTGAAATACAATTTGATAGCTTTAATTCCATAAGGCAAATATAGTAATTATAAATATATTACAAGTATTTAGTTATTAACTAATTGTTAAAAACTACACTTGATTGTTTAAATACTTTATACTAACTTTGCTTCACTTTTGTTTCGACGGAGCGAAGTCTCACAAACGAAGCGGCAGGTCGAACTATTAAAGGGTAGCTATATTTTTTTTATAACCACCCTTCAATATCGCCTTCGGCTCTGTTGTTTATGGAATGTTATTCCTTTATAGGATTTTCCTTATCTATTGGTCCTTTATCTTTTTCTTCTTTTTCTTTTTCAGTATTTTTTGTTTTTATTCTTTTTTTTAAATAAAACATACCTAAAACACTTAAAGATATTACCAATATTACTATTACTGTATTCATAAAATTTAATTTAATTATTGTTTATTTTTATTCCATGTTTGAGCTACCTTCTCTACAGAACGCATACCAAAATACCCACCATATACAACTAATAACAAAGAACTAAGTAAATCGATCCAATTAGCTTGAATTATAAAACCATTAATAGAACTATCTAATATAATATATATGAATAACGATATTGTTAAAAAAGCTAAAGATAAAGGTCTTATATTTTTACTTAACCAAGAATCAGAACTCATATCTGATTCCCATCTCTTTGTGACCTCTTGCATTTCTACAACATCCATCTCAAGATGTTTTAAAGCCATTTGTAATTGCTCTGGAGATAAATCCTCACTATTACTTAATATATCTATAGCACCTTTTATATTTCCTGTTACAACGCTCCCTACAACACTAGCAACGTCTTTAAAGTTTATACTTCTAAGAAAGTTACCTATCTTAGTTCCTTCACCTCCGTTTTTAATTAATTTATCCTTACCCATTGTTTATCCAATTTTTTAACTTTAATAAAACAATACAATGCTCAAACCATCCATAAGAAAGATAAAATTCATACATCTCATCAATACTACATAGGTCATGTTCTTCAACTAATGTGTTAATGAATTTCTCAAACTCACCAATACTATCAAGTAATAATAACTCTTCTTCTGAAAACTCTATTTCGTACATATTGAATTATTTTAATTTATTTTTCGGTGTATTTAGAAAATACCTCTATAGATTTCTTAACCTCTTCTGTCTCTATAAGTTTCTTTAACTTATTAATACTAGACTGTTTTACCTTATATAAATATATCCCCTCCTTTTTCATACTATAAATGCCATCCTCCAGAATAATTAATACTTCTGTCAGGGTTCATATTTTCACTATCACCTGTTGTGCAATATTCAGGAAAATCATCACCGTATTCACACATATAATCTAAATATCTTTTAGCATAAAACTCAGCATTTGCTAAACACTTTCTTGTTAAATAATCTAAATCATCCCTTGAAGCTATATCTGAGCTCTCTGAAACGTGCTTAAATAAACCACCATTATCAATCTGAAAAGCACTAAAAGGAATATACACAGCTTGTGAGTACCAAATAAGCATTGGCTTTATATAATCGTCTAATAAGGCTTTATAATCAGAATTACCAACATCATCAATTTCACCATCAACTATAAGGTTCTGTATCTTTTTATATAGTGATCCACCTAAATAGTTCTGTATATGTATATCTTGAGCTACCTCAATATATTGCAATACCTTGTTTGAATCTAAAGAACCATCAATTATTGACTTCTTTTTTAATTCTGTAATACTTATAAATAATGCTTTTGTTGCCATCTTAATTATATTTTTGGATACGCACCTCCATTTGGCATATCGTAAGGTCTTACATCTATCTCAGAAGGATTATTAGGTATTTTTAAACCATCCTCAAACGCTTTATCAATATTTACTTGACCTCCTTTTTTTCTATAAACCCTAAGCTCCCATAGGTGTTTACAATATTTACCTCCCTTATATTTTAACAAACTATAGTTCTGACCTTTATGACCTAACTTTCTGTTTACACCTCTGAAAGACATTTGATTAATATCCTCTTTTCTAAATACTATATTATTATCTGTAAATGTTTCCATGTGCTTACAAAAATCCCTAGAATCTGGAGATTTTCTTGAAGGAATATAAGCATATCTTATTTTGTAAGAATCATTATCTTCTATTGAACGAGTCTTAGGATTTGCCTTAACACCAAATAACTTTTGTATAAATGTCCTTTCATCAACCTCTACATCCATTTTAAGGGTGGTTTCCGAGTCTTTTAACTCTTCGGAATGTATAAGCTCCCAATCATCGCTAATAAGCTCTCCTAAGCCTTCTAATTGATTTATCATATCATTACCATCTTCATCTGAAAAATCATCTAACTCTATTGAACTTAATTTTTCTCCCGTTTCTTCTTCTCTCTTTATCTTTGTAGATATATTATCTAACTCAGTAAACTCAATCGGCTGTAGTGTTACAAAGTATAGGTTTAGGTTTATATTATTAAAGTCTAATATATCTTTAAGTCCTGATAATATTTCGTCTTGAATTGGTCTTATAATAACATTATCCATTAAAACTGAAGCTGTTCTTAATTCCTCAGCATTATTCCCAAATCCAGTATTATCCTTTATACCTAAAAGTATTGGAGAGACAATACCATGCCCTAACATAATCTTCTCTCTAGCTTCATCAGATAAGAACTGATACTGAGCGTGAGCATCTGGTAAATGAATAGCTTCTATTGACGCCTGTTGCTCTATAGACTCGTTAAAAGCTATAATAGCCTTGCCTCCATTAGAACTACCACCAAACTTCTCATATATCTTCTTTTCAATAATATCTTGAGTTTCTTCAGAAGGAATGCCATTATTAAAGTTAACAAATAAAGATGGTTGTAAACCATTCTTAATATTGTTTATGTGATAATTAGATACTTCAGATTCTAAATAACAATACTGTAAGCATCCATTATAATCTACAGGAGAGTAATAATAAAAACCAGACCTATATGGTTTAATTATATACAACTCATTAACTTCATTTTTATCTCCATTCTTAAATGTTGGTATTCTTTTTGGTTTATCTCCTTGCTTAAAATCAGCCCATTTAGGATGATAATAGTAAGCCTCTATAGAACCATCTTTAGTAGCTTTTTCAGCTCTAAGCGTTTCCATAGGAAAATGAGATGTTTTTAATATTTTAGTTTTAGCCTTATTATATGAAACCTGAATAGCTGCTTGTCCTAACATCTTATAATCATGTACAACTCTCTTTATTTGCTTACCATTAAGCAGTGACTTCATTTCTAAGTAGTCTTTTGGATTTTCAGCCCTATCTAAAGCCTCTAAACCCCTACCATAAGCCATATCAACAATACCATTAATACACCTTGAGTTAGTTGCTGATCCTAAGTATCTCTCAATTAATTCTTGGAAATAATCATTATACTCACCATATGAAACCCAGTCCTTATTGTACTCCTCTTTTATAATAGGAGTCTGATAAGAAGCCATATTAATAACCCTAAGATTTTGTGTAGGTCTCTTTGTCTGTTTTTTATCTAAACTAATTCTTCTCTTTATTGCCATAATCTATGCAAATATATATTCCGTTTCCCCTGAGTCTTGTAAGTAACTTGAGTCAGTATCTAAAGAACTTTTAAATGTTATTAAATCCCTGTAAATAGGTAAGCTATCTAAGTATGTAGATGAGTCTGTTTCTACGTAAAATACAATACTTAAAACACTATCCTCATCAATACTAGCAATTAAAGCAGCATCTGTTAGTGTTATAGTTGCTACGTTAGCTGAGTATGAAATATTATCAACACCTACAACATAGTCAATCCTAGTTGCTTTATTATATATGTATGCGTTTAAGTTGGTTAAGTCACTTACTCTAGGATAAAACTCAACGCTAATTACAGGTAAATTTATTATACTATCTATAGTCATACTAATATAACAGATTTTTTGTGTTTTGTTTTATTATAATAAAAAAAAGAGGCACACAAAGGCACCTCTTAATTTAATCTTATATGTAATTGTTATTATGGATCAATAACCGTAGCACTAATAACAAATCCAGCAACATCATCCATTAGCGTTGAATCAATAAAAGAAGAAGGAGTTCTTTCTTTTCCTTCAAACGTAATATTGTAACCTGATAGGTCACCCATTGCACCTCCAGTTGACGTGTTAACAGTTACTTCGCATCCATTCTCAAATCCTGCCATTCTAAAGTTACCGTTGTAGTCCTCAACGATAATGTGAGGTCTACCGTATGATAATAAAGTTAAGGCTGATTGAGTAGCTAAGTCTTGTTTTTTTAACGAGAAAGCTCCTGTTTGAGTCCAGAAAGACGTTCCGTTATCTCTTGAGTTTTCGTTAGTTTCTTCAAAGGTATTATTATCACCTCTAAGTTCAAATTTATAAACATCTACAGGAGCAGCCAAAGCAGTTATTTCATCTGCTGTTAAAGTCGCTGTAGAATATAATGTGGAATCGAAGTTAGCAATAAAAAGATTACGTAGTCCACCTACGCTTTCTTTACAAGCCTCCACTCTTCCAGTAGCAATATCACAAGCCATATTTTTAGTTATTGTAAGAATTACCTCTCAAATTAATGAGAGGCTTTTCTTGGTTAATTATTTAATTAAGCTACAGGAGTGTAAAGTACAATCTCAGAACCAATACCATAGTTTACAGTAGCTGTATATCTCATGATTACTCTTACGTTTTGAGAACCATCTAAATCAGCCATATCCAATACTTTTACTTCGTTAGAGTCATTTAATAAACCTGTACCGAACCATAAGTTAGATGATTGTGCAGCAACCATTGTATCATCTTCCATTCCGTTTGCAACAAACAATTTAACGCCATCAAACATAACATCTCCCATGTTTTGATTGTTGAATCTATCAACAAATCCTAAAGTACCTAAAGCTCTTACATAAGCTCTGTATGCTTTTTGAGAGATGTAGATATATAAATCTTCTTTACCATACATTGTGTTAGGAATTGCATCAACAACCTTACCTAATTCAGCAACGATATTAGAAGCAGTTAATCCACCTGCACCAGCGGATACACCAACAACATCAACAACATCTCCATCAGCAGCAGCTAATGTACAGATACCATCAAAAGCACCAGCACCATCAGCACCTTGCCATACTGTGTTTTCAGTTGTTTCAGCAACTTTAGCAGCCATATATCCAACTAAGTAATCAGCGAATGATGGTGGTAGGTTGTCCCAAGCTGACATTCCCATTGAGATAGCATCCCAATCATCTCTAAAGTCAGCCTTACATAAAGCTACGTTTACTTGTAAGCTCTTAGGCTCTAAGTAACGCTCACCTAATGTGATTGTAGATGTGTCAGTAAAGTCACATGTTGCATCAGCTACAAGAGCATCCGTAGATAAAGTCTTAATTACTGATTTGAATTTTACATTTGGTTTAACGCTAATTCCACCTGCTTCAAGTGAAGTAGCTGATAAAAGTGCTGCTGAGATAAATCCTTGCATTTTCTCACCTGCATAAGTAGTAGTAATACTAGTTGTAGTAGCCATAGCTTTTTATTTTTTAAATAATTTTGCGAAAACTCTATCTTGAGTAGATAATGGTTTTCTTGTTGATAATTTTTTAATTTTAATCTTTTCAGTTATAGATTCTGGTGAATGTGTTATTTCAGTAACTTCATCGTTACTTAACTCTACATTTACATCTTCTTTATCTGAACTTAATTCAGATGGGACTTCTTTGTTGTACTCTTTAGACACCTCAGCATAAGCTGCTAACATATCTAATATTTCATTCTTTAATGATGTTAAATCTGACAAAGTAGCGTAGGCAGGTTTTTCAACCTCTACTGGAGCTTCCGAATCAGTTTCTTCTGCTAGAATAACCTCTTCTTTAACCTCTTCTTTAACCTCTTCTTTCACTACTTCAACTTCGGCTTTAACCTCTATATCGTTAGTTTCAGTAAGATTAATTTCATTGTCAACACTTAACACTTCTTTAAGTTTTGCTAAAATTTCAGTAGCTTTCATATATTATGTGTTTTATTATACTATTATAACAGTATGTTAATTAATCTGTTTCATTTTCTGTATTAATCCTTTACTTGGAAGTGCATCCAATCGTAATTTTTCTCAACTCCTAAACTCTCAAAACCATTGCAATAAAAAATATCAATCATTGCTTTATATTCTGGTCGTGCAAATCTTGCTGTTGCACTTGTTTCTTTTAATCTGTTTCTTGCAGGATCTAAATCAATAGCAATTCCCCAAGCATGAGTACTCCAAGCTGAACCACCTCGCATTTTGCGATAGTTGAAACAACCACCAAATAAATCAATACCTAGTTCTACTATTTTTTCATAACCATAATGTTGTTCTAAATCCCTAAAGACTTGCAAAAACTTATCTGCAACTAAGTTATGGCAACGCATACGTGTTACTTTAGTTTCTAAATCCCAAGCCAAACGCATTGGGTAAGGCAATGTTATTGTGGTTAAATAACCCAATCCTACTTCGTTTGGAGTTCCGTACTTTGCTATAATTTGCCTTGTAGTCATAAACTATCTAATTTCGCTTAATAATCATTTTAGAACTGTAATTTAGTTTAGGGAAGCTAATAAAATTTAATTCATTACTAAATATATCCTCTCTCGATTGATATAAGCCTCTTTTAATGACCTGTCCTAATTTATTGTATATAATGTATGGCTCATTAATTTTAACACCTTTAACGTACTCTAAAACACTTAATGATGTTTCGTCAATTATTTTACCCATAACAATCAACCCTTCTTCTTCAACATCAATAACTCCATTTGTTATAATTAAATCACCTGTTATAATTAATTCACTTGTACAGTTATTGCTAAATGTAACTTGTGCTTCTGGATTGGTTGCGTGGAAGTCACCATTCACAGTTAAGGTTGCGTTACTAATTCTTAAATGACTACCATTTATGTTTACATCACCGTTAGTGTAGTAACCTTGATACTCAGGATAAATGCATTCAGGAAAGTCGGAATGGTTGTCGTCATCTGTAGAACAGCACCCTAATCTTAAGTCCCATTGTAAGTTATTTAATACATCTCCTATAGATGTTTGAGATACTGCACTTAAAGAAAATGCTAATAATAGAATTGTAATAATTTTTTTCATCTTTATTTTTGTTTTTTATTTCTTAAATCGTTTTTAATTATAGCTATTATCTTGAAAATAGTGTAAGCAATAGATACCACAAGCAAAGCAGTTTTAAGTAAAGCATCAATATTGCTAAGCGTTGATAAAAATGCGAGTGTATTAATGCTGTATATTTTAATCGTATCAAATGTGCCCATTTTGCAAATAATATTTTCAAAGGTTTTCATTATTTTATCTTGTTATCTTCACTAGTTTAGTAGTGTTTTTTTACTTTTATAGTTTTCTTTTATTATGGTTTCAGCACAATCTATTACCATATTTTGAGCGTTTAAGCTAAAGGCTAAAAGAAACAATATGTAGGTTAGGTTTTTCACGAATTAAAAGCCTCATTTGTTATTACATATTTAAAATTTCCTCTAGCTGTTCCTTCTTCTTTACCTATTAACAAATAACTTTCTTCTGAAGCAACCGCTTCATGTAAATTTGTTGGCATACCATAAAAACAACCAGTACCTTGATCTGGTTCTGAAATACTTGTTGCTTGTGTATTATATCCTGTATCTTTAAAATCAGAAAAATCTAAATTAGATGTATATATTTTAGTGATATAACCACCAACCCCATCATGTTCCCATATAGTGTAAACAAAATTTTCACCGTTATATCTCATATAAACAGAACCATACCAAATAGGACTTCTAACAATAGTTGTTAACGGTATTAAAAAATCTGTATATGAAGCTGAACCATAAGTGAATTTTCTTATCCCCCATAAATCATTATCATCATCAATTACAAAAACAACATATATATCATCATTTAAAACAATCATTTTGCCTTCACTAATAATCGTTGTTCTATCTGAATCTGTGCCAATAGCTTGATAGTTTGTTTCTAGTTCATTATCTGTTATAAGTGAACCTGTTACTACGTTTTTACTATATGTGTTTGCTATATTAGAAAATTCTTGCCACGCACCTCCTTTTTCAGTTGCCATAAGTGAAAACTTATAATATCCTGTGCCAGTTGGTTCCTCATTTCTATTTGTTATACCAAAATAAGTTCTTGAACTTGTGCCATATTGGTAAGGCACTAATAAATACTGTCTAACATCTGCAATATTGCTTTCTACATCTGTTATTTGTGTTTGATTATAAACTAGCGTATCTAAGTTTACAGAT
>Ga0070745_1000964_pt1 | contig 16189 bp, 12 predicted proteins | sample VirMetDEL_Mar_4_FD_77438 | JGI IMG/M metagenome (GOLD analysis project Ga0070745, IMG submission 77438) | Aqueous microbial communities from the Delaware River and Bay under freshwater to marine salinity gradient to study organic matter... | ecosystem: Environmental > Aquatic > Marine > Coastal ...
GCAACGATGTTTGCAATCGCTGGGTCTACATCTGCTAGTGAGAATAGTTGTAGTTTGCGAGTGGTTAGTACAGCATTACCGTATTCGTTAAGAGTTACGGTAATAGCACTTGGGCTACCAATCGCTACTGAATCAGGGTCAACTTGCTCGGATAGAGCAGTGGTTGCCTTTGCTAGGTCGTTGTAAATCTGAAAGACTACAGACGAACCTGGCATTGCTTGTCTTGCTGGACGCTTGTCAGCAACTGAACGCAATAATGGTTGTGAGCGAAGTGCAAATTCTACAAGACGGTCGTAAGCCTTTTGTACAAGACCTGCTCCATTAGATGGAGTAAAAGTACCTACGTTGTCATTGCTTGAATATGCACCGCCACCAAGACCACCATTGGTTGCTGCAGTGCCGCCAGAAAGAGCGGTATATGCATTAGCCATTTATATGGTTTTCCTTATCTTAGTTATCGTCAGATACTCCATTAATCATTGCGAGAATTTCTGAAGCATCTGTTGCTTGGTCGATGCGAAGCATCATGTCATCCATACCGATAGGAGTTTGTCCTGATGCGGCAATGGTGTCAATTTGTCGAAGGGTTGCTAAATCTTGAGGAACTTCTTGTTTCTCAAGAGTTATACCAAATACATCTGCATTTTCTTTTACCCAGTTTTCAACTGTTTCAGAATTAACTTCAATATCTTGTGGTATAAATCTAGCAATCTTTGGATTAACGCCCATCGACTCCAGAACTGACTGAACCGTTGACTCACGTTCTTTGACTTTATAACCTGTCAATTGTTGTTCAAGTTCTTTGATTTTCTTTGACTGCTCTTTTTCTAATCTTCTTAATTGCTTAAGTAAATCAGTTTCAGTTGCAGTATTGTCATCATCGAACTCGTCAGTGATGTCATCGTTCCAGTTGTTTCGGTTGTTGCTCATGGCAACTTCTCCCATCATTAGTAGTTGACGTAAGCCTCACATCAAAACAGGGGGCGAATTGACGTGGCTCTTACTCCCAGACTTGTACTCACGCAGGGGCTGGTAGGTCCTGCTGTGGAGGTTTAAAATGTTCCTGCGGTTTGTCTCTTTAGTGAAACCTCAGAAATACCAGAAGAGCCAGCGAATGCAGCACGCTCTTGCTGTTCTAGTCTTTTACGACGTTGTGATTGCAATCCTTTAAATTGTTCTCCAATTAATTCTTCTTCAATACCTGCAGAAGTTCCTTCATAAATTTGTGCTAACTTTTCAGCAGGTTGTAATTGTTCTGCAATTTTTCCAAAGCCAGTTCGGGCTTGTTCTCTTGTAACTCCAAGGGTCTCTAGTTCTTGCGATAAAGGTTGTCTAACACCCAAACCAAACCTACTCATTTCAGAAGAAATTTCTGCTCTTGAGATTTTACGTTGCAATTCAGCAGCCATGTCTTGTGGGCTAGTTCCAGTTAGTAAAGCCTTTGCAAAATCACTAGTTCCTAAATTTGGAAAATAAGTTTGTAATTGTTGTTTAAGCAATTCATCTGCATTATTAATCTTGTCATAAACTTTTACAACACGTTCTTGAACTTCATATGGAGAAACATCATTACCAATTAACTCAGCAAATGTTTGACGATTTGCTAATTCACCTAAACCAAAAGAAGTTAAAACTGTTTGATAACTTCTTTCTATTTCCATATACTCTGCAGCAGTCGGAGGCTCAGCCTTAGTTCCTGCTGCAATATCTGTAGCATATTTCTTTTTATAAAGTTCTAAACCTGCAAATCTTTGTTTGTATTCTGGAGTGTCTTGAATAGCAAGTGCAACAGCCTCTGAGGTGTATCCTTGATTTGCAACCATATCAATAATACGGTCAGCAATAGAAGCACCTATTCCATATTGATTAGCAAAGGTGCGTGCTAAATCAAAAGCACTAACCTTTGCAGCCTCTCTTGCTGCTTCTTGTTGCATCTCCCATTGAAGCATCCAGTCTGGTTTGCCCTGGTCTGGCTCTGGCTCTGGTTCAGGTGCTGTATATCCTTTAGCAGTTGTAGTTGCAGATACACTTTTTCCACCAGCAGATTCAATAAGTTTATTTATCTCAGCAAGTTCACCTTTACCGATGGTTGTCTTGCCACCCTTGCTTGCTGCAATAGTGTTTGCTTGAGTTTGTAAAACTTTCTTTTGTGCACCAGTCAAACCAGGTATAGCATCAATTGCTTTCTTTACTGCGTCTACTCTTTTAGCCATTAAATATTCCTATACTTTTCTAAGTACGTTAATAGAACCCATCAAAGCACTAAGTATTTCTTCTTGAGCGTTCTTGGTAAACTGCCAACGATTGTCTTGTTTTGCTAATTGAGTTGCTTCGTAAATAGCCGTTGCTCTTGGATTTCCATTAGAATCAGTTGACTGTAAAAGTCTTTTAAGTAACGGGTCAGAATAATTAATTGAATCAGAGGGCAACTCTAAAATATCTGAAATTACTGTTTTGTATGGGGCACTAACATCGTCTAAGGTTGCTCCTGCTTCAAATCTTGTTTTATAAGCAGGGAATGCATTAATTGCATCTTGCCTAAATTCAATAGTAACATCATCTAAAGTTTTTCTACCTGTTAAGATATCTTTAATTGTATTTTTAAAATAAGCAGAATCTTTAGGAAGTACGCGTCCAAAGGATTGTGCTACAGACCTTACGCTTGTAGCCGTAGAACCAGCAAGACCTTTAAGAAATGAAGAAGTAAAGTCAATAGAATCTACAACAATCTCTCTTAACTGCTCTTCTGTTAAATCAAAAATTACACTTCTTTCAGCAAGTTGTCTAATCTTTTTTTCATCTTGTTCTGCACCTGCATCAATAAATAATTGCCTAACTGAGTCCATAGTATCTTCAATTAATGTTTGAAATGTAGCAGGGTCTCCTGCTTGCATTGCTTGTTTAGAACGCATTTCTGCTGGAGTGTTTCTAAACCAATCTGTTTTTCTTATAGCCTCAGATACTTTTGCAGCAGACCAATCTCCAAGTACTGCTTGGTTATAAATTCTTTTAACTTCTGGAACAGAATTAGCAATGGCTTGAACAAAAGATAAATCTAATTCAGATTCATCAAACTCTAATACGCTTTCAAAACTCAATGGTTTAGACCTGCCTTTTCCAAATCCAGGTAATGTTCTTTCTTGATTGCTTCTTCTCTTGCTAGTTGACCTACTGAAAACCCTAGAGTCTTGAGATAAATATTTTTCATAAGCACCTGAAGTAAAAGTAGTCCAAGCAGTCCAGTTTTTTCCTTGACGGCTTATTTCGTAAGCAGCCTTAGCGTTATAAACTGGGTCAAATAATTTTTCTTTATCTCTTAAAGTATCTGCACCTGAGTAATCTGATGGTTTGCGAAGACTACGTATTTGAAATAAACCAATACTTTCGCCCCATTTAGCATTAACTAAATCTTTGTCACCAACAGCATCTGGATTGCCAGATGACTCAGCCATTGCAATAGCAATCATTATAGGATGGTCCTTTAACGGAATGCCAGCCTGAATTAAAATATTTTTAATTTCTTCTTCTGTGTATTTAGCCATTACCTTAGCAATTCTTCTAATGACTCAGTACCCGAACCAAACTCTCCCCTGATTGCGTCCATAAATCCTTGAGAAAAATTAGTTGCACCGTAATAAGCAGAGCGTCCTGGACTTTGATTTGCACGTTCTTCTGCTAATTGTTGTATGTCAACTAAATCAAAACCTTCGTAAGTAACTGCTGTTGAAAAACCACTAGGAGTTTTTACTTGAAATGTTTGAGAAGGCTTTCCCATAATTTCATTTTCAACAATATCTCTAAAAGCCTCAAACTCAGATGTAGTTGGTCGGCGTCCTTGTTTTAATTGATAAGCGTTTTCCAGTATAGCGTCAATAGAACCTGGAGTTGGCACGTCTGAATACTCTTCGCCTACCAAGATTTTTGGATTATAAACATCTGCTATGTGAGAATCTAAATCCATCAAGTCTCGTCTGCCTGAATCTATTCTAGCCTTATTGTAAATACTTGTTTCAGTAAATGCTGTTGCTAAACCAATTCTTAAGGCAGCATCTGGTAAATCTGCAGCAGAACCTTGAATAGACTTTAAATAACTTGCATCATCAATGTAGCCAGATTCCCATAACTTCTTTTTTATCTCGGCTACTTTGCCATTTTTTACATAACTTCTTGAATACAGTTCAACTGCGTTTTCCAAAGTATCAACATAAAACTTTTTAGTTGCAGGGTCTGGTAAAAGTACTGCAGGTTGTGATACTAAACCACCCTCTGCACTGGTAGCATCTGGCAAAAGAAAATTAAAACTTTCAGTTCCATCTTCGGCTATAACTTCTACCGCACCTGAACTTTTTACTTCATCTATATCGTAACTAGTGGAATATGCTTGAGGTCCAACTGGTTTTGTTATAACTCCAGTAGTAACATATTCTTTAACTTGAGCAAGAGTTGGAGTTTCAGGGTCAATAGTTTGTTTTGCTTTTAAGTTTGCTTGATGATAACTATCTATAACATTCCAAGGAATTTTTATAGTATCTTTAGCAACAGAATCAACTCCACGCTCATCAATTATTTCTAAGGGAAAATAAAAATTTTCAATTTCATTAACCGCTTCAAGTTGGGTTAATTGACTTTCTGTTAAAGTAAACAATGAATCAGCAGGAGCACTAGAGGTATCTGGTGTAATTACAGTTGACTTACGAACTGGAATCCAAGCCTTTAATTTATCATCCCATTTAAATTCATTATTACCTGAAAGTAATTGTTCTACTTTTGATTCAGCCATTATCTACCTTAAAGTACATCTCTAGATTTAAATCTAAGCATTGGTTCGAATATAACCTTTCTTGCAGAAGATATGTTTGCATCGCCAAGAGATAACTTCTTCAAGTCTGCGATGGCTTGATTTCTGTAAATCTTTTTATTCTTTACATAATTATATGGTTTAACATTGGTTTGATAATCAAAAAATTGCAAAGAATCATCTACTATTTCTATAGCAGAAACTAATTTCTTTTTGTCGTTTACGCTAATTTCTAAGTCAGGGTCAGCCAACATAATTTTTAATTGCTTAAACATTTCTTCTTGTTTAGAAATACCAAAGTCACCTTGCTGTAAAGCATAATCTAAAAATGGATTAGCAATTCTTAAACCCTGTCTAACTCTTGAAGCATTGGCTTTAATCATTGCACGCTTATTAATATCTAAAGTTTTAGATAATTGCTCGAATGCTCTATCTTCAGCATCAAAATAAAGTTGTCTATCAACAGCAACTTGAACTTCATTTAAGAAAGATTCTAACTCTCTACTCTTTAATAAACCTGCTGCTTCAAACCAAGCGTAAGAACTTGGACTAAAGTCGCCAACATCAGGTGCTAATAAAAATGCTACATCTCCATAAGTATCAACTAATTTTTGATTTTTAATAGTCCAATCTTTTACAGCATCTGTCTTAAGAAAAGCAATCTCTCTTACTTTATCATTTCTTGACACTGTATAAACTAAACGATTTGGCTTTCTACCTATAAAGGTAACTAATGCTTCTTCGTATAAATCATCTTGACGAGGGTTAGGGGCCTTGATGAGGTTTTCATAGATATCAAAAAACTCTTGACGAACAGATGTAAAGCCCACTTCTTTTAAGTAGTCCGGAACTTCTTTTGATTCCTGAACTCCAATACCAAAAGGAAGTGGAGTCAAACCAAGAATATTTCTAAGTGCTACTACGTTGTGAGCACTAATCTTTATTCCTTTTATGTATTCGTACTTTTCTTCTGGAGTAGCATCTACTGGTAATCCATTACCATTTGCTTGATTGTAAGCAATTGCCTGATGAATTGCTGTTATTTCTTGCTTTTCTCTTTCATCAGAAGTTAAAACTCTCCAAGCCCTATCCCAGGTAACTGGAATAATTGCACGCCTTAAGGTTAAATTATCCCCAATAGAACCTAAAGCCATGTTATCTATTCTGTCAGCAATTAAATCGCCAGTAGTTCCTGGCAATGAACCAACTACAGATTTAAATAACCAAACGCTTGCTGCTGCAACTGGACCAGAAAGCGTTGGAGTTGCAGCATCTGCAGATAATGAAGGGTTTGCAAATGATAACTTTAAAGTAAAATCACTAAACGATGGTTGCTTATAAGCAGATTCACTGCCACCAGCAATGGTAGTCATAATTGGATTTAATGCTTGGAACATAAAGTCATCCATAGGTAGCATTACATAACGTTCACCCTGGGCGTCTTCATGAATAAATCCAGTACCTTCAAGACCCAATGAAGCAAGTCTTAATCTGTAAAGAACAGGCAAAGAGGCTTTACGCAAACGATAAACACGTCTCATAAAGTCTTCAGTAGCACGATAAAATCTACCTATATTCCTAGCAGACCAAGCCAGTTGCGAACGAATAGATGGATTATCTACAAATTTTAATAATTCATTGGTTGCTTCTTGAGATGCAATTTCTGTATATCGTTTCTTTGCTAATAATTTAGCCGACGCTAACCCAAATTCAGGGTCTTTTTGCAAAATTACATCTACATAATCTAATTCCGCTTGTCTATATATCTCTCTTTTGGCAAGATACATAGACCACCAGGCTGGTTGACGATGTAATGCAGTTACCTGCCTATCCATCAACTCCCATAGTTTATCTCTTGCTTTAGCAATTGAAGATACAGAATCAGTACCAGCAAATTGAATATTAGTTTTAAATGGTCCAGATATTAAATTATCTTGAGACGCTACAAAAAAATCTTCAAAGTCTAAATCTCTAAATACTTGGCTTAAAGACAAAGTATCTGCAGCATTTGCAGCAGGTGCAGTTCTTTGGCTTATTAAATCCCACAGTTTTTGATTGAATGCTTTTTCTGGACCACCATTAAACTGATTAAACAAATCAGCAAATATTAAAGTAATTCTTTCTTTTGCAATATCAACTTCGGTTTGACCATATTTACGTTTTACTGCTGCATCTGCAGAACCACCGTTAAAAGCACTTATTTTTTTGGCTTCTGAAATCTCCCAAGTATCTCCTGCTTTTTTAAAGCCAACTTGTTCCATGGCATCATCAATGGCAAGGGTAATATCTTCTGTTCTGCGAAATCCATTAAACTTAAAAAAACTTAATGCTGGGTTAAAATAAGTTTTATTGCCAATTTTAAACTTGTTAAAACCAAATCTTTTAATTGTTTCGTACCATTGAACGGTAGCACGTTGACGTTTATCTAGATTATCTGATACTCTTGTAAAGGTAGAACCTATGGTTCCGCCTAAAGTTTCAATTTTTTTAGTTAAAGTATTGTTAGGGTCTAAGTTAATATAAGGAACTTCTACAGTACCACCTAAACCACCACGACTAGTTATATTAGCAGTAACACCAGCACTAGCCATAGCATTAAATTCAAGACCATCTAGAGTATCTTCAATTTCAATGTCTTTCATTGGGGTAAACCTAGAGCGTGCAGTTACTTCTTCAACAGCCTTTACCCCTAAAGCCCTATTAACATTTTCTGGATTAGTATTTTCTTTAATAATGAATGCTCTTGCTTCATCACTAATAGCACCAGAGTAGTTTTTAAGTTTATCTCTCATAAAAGAAATAAACTTTGATGGTCCACTTAGAGTAACACCAGCAATAGTAGCAGCCTGACGACCTCTTAAACTTAAATAATTCCACATTGCTTCTTTTTGTGCAAAAAGCATGAAGAACAATTGCTCATCTATTGTAGATTTAATACCTAATTTTGGTACTAGTGTAAAGAAAGTCCAAGTATCATTAATAAATTGAACTAAAGGACTGTTGGTTAACTTACCAGCACGCTTTAAAAATTCTGTTTTACTACCAGTTCCTTCGCGAGCAAGTTGTCCAGAAGCAAATCTTCCTACTTGTATCCAGTCAATCTGTCCAATTGTTGGAGTTTCGTTGTATGCGTGAACAGCACCAAAACTTTGCATCTCTTTAACTGCACCAGTTGCAGGGTCTGTCTTAACAATATCTTCAAATTGTCTTGGAAAAAGAGATTCTTCCTTAGATAAAAAACCTGCAGCATCTGCAAACTTCTCATCTAGTATTTGTCTTATAAAATCATCCCCACCTTCCATTGCACCAATTCCCATTCTGTGCAATGTGTAAGTGTAAAGTCCACGCAACGCAAGTACTCTATCGCCAGGAGTATTTAAATTACGAAACAGTTGTCCAAAAATTCTACCTAAAGGCTTAGACATTGTTAAACCAGCAAGGCTTTCAACTACATCTAAAGTTTCGTCAACCCCAGCATCAATGATTTTACCATTTTTGTCTTTTAATGGATTGGTAACTTTAATCCCTCTAAAGCCTGGATGAATGCGAAGTTTATTAGTTAACTTTCTAAAGCCTACTAAACTATCTTCAGCGATGGATAGTGCACCACTTCTTGACAAATCAGAGGCTTTAGCAGCAGCCAAAGAAGTATTTTCACCAATATCAGTAAGTGCTTTTATGAAATCTTGAGCAAATAATTCTTTTTGTTGTGGAGTTAAGTCACCCTTTTGGGTAACGCCTTTCCAAAAACTACTAGTAGTCTGTACTATTTTCTTTTTTATTTCTCTACTTTTTGTAGCAGCAAGTACTGATTGACCGCGAAACATATCAACGTTAGAAACTCTACCACTAAAAAGTAAATTAAAGTTTTCCATTTCTGCAAAAAAATCTTCAGCGGCTTTAGCGTCATATACCTTAGCATCAGAAAGTAATGTAATAGTAGATTGTTCATCATAAGCAGGAAAATCTCTAGCAATTATTTCTCTTTGTCTGGCTGCTGCAAGTGGAGTTTTAGCCTCAGAGTATTGTTTTAATACAGCACCAAGTTCATTCCAAACTTGTTTAACTTCAGGGTCTTTAAATACTTCCCTAACTCCAACTTGACCTTTAGAAACTAATTGCCCTAAACGTTGAGATTTAGTTAAACCTAAACGTGCTAAAGGTGCTATGCCAAAAGTAACATAAGTTAAAGGGTCTAGAAGTATTTGATAAGCAGCATCAAAAGTTCCTGAGAAAGTATTAAAAGCAACATTATAAAGAGAATCGCTAGTGGCTCGATTACCCATAAACGCTCTGGTAATTACACGACCAGGACTTAGTTGAGCGTTTTTGTATTGATTTAATATTTGACCAAATAATTCTGGTTCGTTAAATACCAAATCCATAGCACGAATTAATTCTTCTGTTAATTCGCCTTCGTCTGCTAAAGTTTCTCCAGGGGTTTTGCCTTGTGCTAATCCTCTAGCAACAATTCCAATAGCAGCACCATATTGCTCATCTAATTTAGCGACTTCATCTCTATCAAATACAGACCTGCCATCCCATCCATAAGTCCAAGTCTTTTTAGAAGTTATTGGCTCACCTTGTAAAACTGCAGTAACACCACGAACTGGCGTATTTAAAGCCTCTGTGTAATTAACGGCAGCACCATACAAACTACGAAAAGGACTTTTTAAAACTTCAACAAATTTTTTACCTAAAGTCCAATTAACTGGTTTATTAGAATAATCTGTTTCACCGAATAAAGCCTTTAAAGTTTCTTGCAAACCAGGGTCAAGTTGCTGAAACTCATTAAAAGCATCTTCTGGTTCAGCATTTAAAAGTTCACGATGTTTATCAAATACATAAGAGTATTGGGTTATTGCGTTTTTAGCAGGAGTGCTTAGGTTTGCTTTATATGCAGCAAGTGCAAGACTTGGAGATACTCTAGATACAATCTCATCCATTAAACGGACTCTGTTCGTAGGCTAACATAATTGCTGAAACTTCACCTGTCTCATCAAATCTTGCTGCTTCTCTTAATGCTTGAGAAAAACCTACTCGTGAACCCATTGGCAAATTTAAAATTTCACTACCAGCACCTTGTCCAACATCTACTCCAGTAGTTAAAGGTTGAGTAGGTAATTCAGTTGGTGCCATTAAAGAAGTTACTGGACCTACTGAACGTAAATTAATTGGAGGTCTTTTGCCAGCCATGGGTGCAGCCTGTTGTTGGGCTAACAACTCCTGACCTTCTCCATAGTTACCACCACTAATGTATCTAGTTGGTTGCTTGGAGACATTCATATCTGTTCTTTTAGAATTTTTTCCTGGTCCAGATACTTGTTCTCTAACTGCCATTAGTCCTCATCTTCTAAAAAATTTGTTTCTGAAGTTACTAGAATATCTGTTGCGTGTGCAAGCATTCCATTTAACTTCCAAGGTGGGGTCTTGCCATCTGACAAAGCATCTAGATGATATTGATTATCTGCGTCTATAAATTCTGCAATTAAAATTAAACTTGTGGTTAGGGCACCTTGTGGAAATCTTGCTTTTGCATAACCATCAATGGCTTCACTAAATAGTTTGACGTACTCTGGTTGTGCATCAATCTTATCCATTTTAACCTGCCAGTTGTCCTAGTATGCTTGCTATATCGGGTGCTCCTTGCGGAGGTAAAGATGCTCCAGTTGAGGGAGAGGGAGCACCAGGTGGGGACGGTTGTGCTGCAACCTGCTCGGGTGATTCCTCAACTGGAGTAGGCTCTGGTTCTGCAAAGATTTCTTTTGCAGCCTCTTCTATAGAAGTACCATTCTTTCTAGCATCAATAATTTGCGATAACTGCAAGATTAATTTTGATGGATTTTGTCCACTGGCAATCAATTGTGGCAATGCTTGTGCACTTGCTTCAATTGCTCTGTTTAGGTTATCTCGCATACGTTGAATATCAATGCGTTCTTGTTCCTTACTTACGTTTACAGACCAAGGAAGTTCTTTCATTACAAACTCACGTGAGACTAAATCTCCACCAAGAGCCTGAAGAGAGAAGATTAAAGCACGACTTGGGTCTAGCCCAGCCATCAAACCATAGCGAACTTCTACTGTGTAGTCACCCTTGATATCTTTTGCTGGGTTGTACTTGAGTTCGTATGGTGCACCGTCGTTATATCCACGAACAGTCTTTTCATACGAAAATAATTTTTCATCAATTCTCAAACATAGACTTAAAACATCTTCAAAAGTTTGTGCAAGAATTTGTTGTCCTGCTTTGATTTGTGAATCAAAAGCACCTAATAACGCCTGGACCCCTTGTCCTGTAATGATACTGGCATCAATATTGCCAGTGCGTCCTTCTGGATATCGGGAACCCAGACGCATTTCCTGTTGCAACACTGCTTGTTCGGTAAATGCTGCTGTTGGTAAATCCAATCCAACTCTGCGGATTTGCTGAGGGTTTTGACTTCTCAACACTGCATCGGGACCAAAAGCAAGTTCTTGAACATCATTGGGCAGTGCCAACGGAGCCTGAACACTCTTCTCTGCTGCTTCTAAACCAAGCAAAGCAAAGCGAGCACGTGCAAGTTGTACCCATACGACATCATCAAATTGACCACGCATATCGTCATCAATGCTTGGACGCTTAGCAACTCTAACCATTATTTCCCCAACTGGGTTAGGAGTTACTCGTAAAGGTAAATTGTCCTTTGAGGGAACAAATAATATAATTTGGTCAGCATCTTCATATCTAACCATTTCAACCATTGCGTACATATCAACATTCTCGCGACCATGAGGACCTACGAGTTGTCTTTCGTACTCTGGAAATTCTACAACTAATTCTGCAAGAGTTTTGTAGTAACGACGAGTATAAGAAACTACACGACCAAAGCGGTCAAACTCTGGATAAGCACCTAAAGGATTGTCTACGCGTATACGGGGCTGATTGTTTTCAACATCAACTTCAACAACTATAGGCAAAAAGCCATATGTAAGGTACCAGTCAGCCCCAGTATACATTTGGGTTTGTAAGCGAGAGGTTTGCACATAATTATTAACAACCATAGTTCGCTTATCTGCCTGTGCTTTAGCACGGTCAGAAGTTACATTTATAGTACTGCAATTAAAACTTGGTAATGGGGCAAGTACTTCTGCTAAATCTCTAGCAGCAATATCGATAAAGTTGGCAACCATTGGTGCTGGCATACCTTCAGGAAAGAAATCTGGAAATACAGATTGAATCTCTCCACGACGTACTGAAAGTACATTCGCCATGCGGACGTCTCTATCAGAGTAGCGACGCTTTAAAGCCTCTACCTTATCCGCAATCTGTTGCACATTAAGTGCCATTCAAACTCCTAGTAATAAGCATCAGCGTATTGTGCTGCTGCGAGTTCATCTAGATTTACAACGCCACGATTTCTTATACCTGCTTTAGTTGCATATCTGTTATATGTGTGGGATTGAGCAAAGCCAGACATTTGGATTAACTCTTTAACCCTAATCTCACAAAACCATAAAGCCATAACACAGTCAGTCTTTTGGTTCTTCTTTGCGTTAGGACTCCAAACTATAAGTTGATTTACTAAAGCCTTAACGTGTTCATTATTTTCTGATGATGGTAATTCAATTAAATTATCATCTTGATGTTTGCCATCACGCTCAGTACCAAATAGGTCTGCCATAGAGGCAACACCAAAATCTACATCCCACTTATTCTTACCTGTAAAGTGAGAACGAAACTGAACGCCTCTAGATGCCATCCATTGGTTTAACTCTTCATCTAAAGCGTAAGCCTTTTGATGAGCATTTATCTCAACTCTAATTTCATTGGGTTGGTATTTATTAACCCAGTCTTCCATCAAGGCACGAATCTTTTGAGGGTTCGGGTCTTGCATATTATAAACATCTAATACATAACGCTTGTGCGTTTGTCTATCGAAAGCAAGTATTACGGCTGCGGTATTACCAGTCATGGCTGGGTCAATACCCATCAAGGTATAAAAATCCCCACTGGCTGGATGTCCTGGAACTGTAGGTCTAATAGGACCGACTTTACGCATTCCATTAATGGAACCTTGTACGCATGGTGGACGGAAGATTGAATCTTCTTGTACGTCCTGCTGTTGGTAAACCAAAGCCCATGTTGTCGGAGTTACTTCGCCTCTACGACGGTACAGGGCTGGACCGTCCCACTTAGGATACAAGCCGTTCTCATCAGGTTGCTTTTTGCTAGAAGTAGTTTGGTCGCTCTTGGGCCAGAGGGTTTCCCAATTATCTGGCTTATCAGCAAACTCTAAAACTGCTGGCATAGCAAAATAGGTAAATGGACTTACGCCATTAGACCAATGTTTTGGATTTCTTATCTCTCGGTATAGGTCAGTTGCTGCAAAGCGTGTACCTACTACGAGTAAAACTCCTTCGTCATCAAGACGAGTAATTACTTCTTTTTGCAACCACTCTAGTTGCTTCTCATATTCGTGAGCGTTGGCACCAGTGACGCAGTCGTCAAGAATTATTAGGTTCGCTCGTGAACCGTAAATTTGTCCACCAATACCCAGTGCTTGTACCGTCGGGTCCTTCTCGGTAGAAGTACGCGACAGGGTAATAGAGGATTGTCTCCAGGAATCTGCGTCTTCCTTCCAACCACCCGAAGGTGCGTAGGTAGCCTGCATTTTTGCCCACATAGGGTGGGTCAGTCTCTGCTTGATTGAATATACGAACTCCTGGGCTTTTTGTAGGGTTTTAGAAACTACAATGATTCTTGTATTGTCAGGGTCCATACAGACTTTGTAAGTTGAATAATTGACTGTAATGGTAGTTGACTTGGCGTGCTCAGGGGGCACGTTGATTAAAAGTCTGGTTGGGTCAGAAGGTTCGTAAATCATAGAAGGGTGCAGCCATGATGGGTCTTTTCCCTCTAATACATCTACCCAGTTTTGCTGATGGGCGAAAATCTTAGAACCAAGGAATTGCTCTGAGAACTCAGAAAACTCTAGTTCGTATTTGTCCCTACTTAAATCTCGGGTAGCCCCTTCTTCTTTGGCTTCCTCTAACTTGCGAGCAAAGATGGGGTCACGGTTAATCCACTGTCTGAGAGTTACAGGTTGACGGTCTACCAAGCCCATGGCTTGCTTGACACCTATGCCACTAGCCACATGAGCGAGGACTTGACGCTTGGCTTCATCCGCATCGATGGCATTCACGTTGGCGGATTTTGCCTTAAACTTAGCCATCAAGGAACCCTTATCGTAACAACCTTTTACTGGATATCTGTAACATACTGTATACAGTTATTAAAGCCCCTTGAAGGGCTTTAATAAACAGTAAACTGTTTAACAGTTGAGGGGGTTTAAAAAACCCCCTCACTATATACTAATCCGTCCAAAAAGCAAAACCGGACAAAAGTATCTAAAATCGTTATAGAATGTTACCAAACTGTTATAAAAGTAGCGTATTCTGTGCCTATATGGTAGCGTATTTGTGTTGAGATAGATACAGGGCGTCACTGTCACACGTGTATATTGTGGGTGATACATGTAGAATAAGTTTCGTGAATTTAATAACCCTGGGTTCCTGTCCCGTACTGTAGGACGAGTGGTGGTCTGCAGTCTGCCCAGCACTGCAATCCACTCAGACAGTATTGCACTACCTGTCTGTCTGTCTTACAGTCTCTCCATTGACGCATTGGTGTCATAATTAAAACACCAATGCTAACTCCCACACGGCTCTGCGTGCCCATGCTTACACTGAGACTATGCCGTGTGGTACGGACAAAAATAATATCTCTGTCTGTCGCTAAAGCGACTTCACTCTATCGAATTATTTTTGGTATCTCTCTCTCGGTCGTACACCGTGTTGCCCGCTCAGATTTCTTCGGCAGACAGCCTCGAAATCCTCGCTGTCAATGTGTTTGCCTGAAGGCAAACCTGTATCAATGTTCGCTAAAGCAAACGCCTGCAACACGGCTAGAGTCTATCGTCTGCCCGTCAAGAGTCAAGTTCGGCAAGCATGAGATTCCCCACGCCGTCTAGGCTACGCCTTTATAGACGGCATGCGAAATCTCACACTTGCTCGCGTACTTGACTATTGCCGTTCAGCCGATATGACTCTCGCGACCGAGAGAGTCTCGGCAACTATCTATAAAATATATAGATTGATATATGCGTGGCTAGGAGCAAAGCGTCCAAGCCACGCATTTCAGGAGGAAGAAATGAATAGATTACCATCAATACCAGCAGGAAAAGCAAGAGTATCCTTCGACACTACCACTCGTGGTGCTAAAAAGGTAATTCTTGATATCCCTACTTGGTTGCAAACCGTAGATAATAATGGTGCACCTCGTACTGTTACCAAGTTCAAAAGATTACAAACCAGTGATTATGAAATGGTAAATAGATTCGCCAACGCTTTAGAACGTGGTTGGTTCTTAGAGGAAACCAATAATAAAGGTGACAAGGTTACCGTGATGGACATCTCTAACATCACGTACTTTGATAACTCTTTCCAAACCAAAGAGGGTAACTGGATTAACTTTAGCCAGTTAGTTACTGCTGATATCTCAGAAGTATTGGAGCCATCAGATGTCTAAACTCGATTTGGTTATCGACCTATCCCATTCGGAGCATTGCTTCGAGTGGGATAGATGTGACGATTGTTACGAAGATATGATTCAAAATCATAATAGATTACAGATAGAACCTGTAATTAATGAACAATATGATAGACCAATACTAGAAACTGGTGCTGGCTATAATATTGGTGACCGTAAATCGTCTGACCTATTGGATATGATTGACAATATCCAAGAAGTCTTTGACAGTTACTTGATTATGAAACATCAAGTTATCTGCAAAGTATGTAATCTTATGTACTATTCGCGTTTAGGATTCTGTCCTAATTGCTAGTATATGGAGTGGCTGGTGCTTCGGTGCCAGTCACTCCCCTTTTTTACTCGTTAACAAAAAACCAATAAATGTACGACCGAGGACAACGACAAGTGACTGGAGGAGTCATGGATTACACAGCATTAACAATGACAGTACATCATTTACAAGAAGCCATCAATCAAGCAATCAAGGTAGATAAAGATGGCAAACTCAAGCGTGAAGAAGAGTGGACATGGAACATGTTAACTCTAGCCAAGGTAACAAGTTACTTTGAAAAAGAACTAGAAGACCTTGAGACCTTTCACCTTGTGATGGGTTCAGATATTTAATGTGTCCTGATTGTGAGCAGACTGTCGTCCTAGACTGGAGTACTGGGATGACAGTATGCCGTAGTTGTGGACAGATAGTGGAGTTAGACGGCGACATGTCCAAGATGATACGCACAGATTATGCAGAGAACTTATACACAACTGAAAACTATATAGGTTCTTGGGCTGAGGTAATACACAGAGGCGATGTCGTTGCA
>Ga0070745_1000972_pt1 | contig 16138 bp, 16 predicted proteins | sample VirMetDEL_Mar_4_FD_77438 | JGI IMG/M metagenome (GOLD analysis project Ga0070745, IMG submission 77438) | Aqueous microbial communities from the Delaware River and Bay under freshwater to marine salinity gradient to study organic matter... | ecosystem: Environmental > Aquatic > Marine > Coastal ...
GAGATCGGTGTCTGTTGGCAGCTGTGGATCCATCCACGGGTTGATGCGGTACACAACAGTGAAGTGGGACGGGCGGCACATCAGTACGGTGCGCGTTGTCGCAACGCGAGGCGCAGGCGTGATGGGTGAAGTGTCGGTTGTGGTCATCAGTCCAGTCTCACACGCACCATATAGCAATGTCTGGCCATAGAGCGCACCGAATCAGCGTGAATACCCCCGCTCGCGCAACTTTTCGCCATACAGTAGCTAGATGGACTCTCTCGACTACGGAATCATCGACCGGCTCCGCCTCAACGCCCGCGCCGGATACGGTGACATCGGCGAGACCATCGGTTTGTCGGCCTCGGCAGTCAAACGTCGAGTTGACCGGCTAGTCGCCGACGGCGTCATCCGAGGGTTCACCATTCAAGTCGACCCCGCCGTCGATGGACTCGCTACAGAGGCCTACGTCGAACTCTTTTGCCGCGGCACCGTCGCACCCGACGAACTCAAGCGCATTCTGTCGGGGATTCCCGAAGTTGTGGATGCCGGAACCGTTACGGGCTCTGCCGACGCCATGGTGCACATGCGTTCGCGCGACATCCCGTCGCTTGAGGCCGCGCTCGAGCGAGTGCGCGTCGCCCCCAACGTCGACCACACTCGAAGCGCGATAATCCTGTCGCGGCTCATCCACCGCCAGCACGACTAGGCGCGCGCCGGGCCTGGCGTGCGGGCCGGGTGTGGCACTGCGCGTGGCCCGCGGGCTGGGCGTGCGTCCTGCGCGCGGGGCCCCGCCACAATGCTGAGCATTGTGTGCCGCGCGGCGGTTTGTGGCGGCCGCTGGGGTTCAAAACTGCACGCTCGCCACAAACCTCAGCAGGGTGGATGCCACGAGCGCGAGCCGCGCACATGTAAACAAAACTTGACACGCAGCCACTGGAGCCCTACAGTTCGAAATGTCAGAAATTATTTACATACGGAGCCACTTATGACTTACGAACACAAAGGCGTCTGGGTTAGCCTGCTTGCCGCCATCGCCACAACCGTCGGCTACATCGTCATCATGCTGCGCGACTGGAGCGGCGTGCCCATCGACGAAATCGACTACGCAGCCACTCTCTTGTGGGCGATCGGCATCAGCATCGGGCTCACGATTATTGTCACCATCCTCGTCGAAATTGTCACGCCAAGTGAGCGCCAGTCTGGCGACGTGCGTGATCGTGCCATCAGCGTGCGCGGCGGCTACGTCGCGGGGCTCGTCACCATGATCGGTATGGTTGCCCCCATGCTTATGGCCATCTTCGATTTGCCAACCTTCTGGATCGCCAACACCATGTACGCGGTATTCGTGATGGGTGCGATCGTGGGCGGCGCCGTGCAGCTGGCCTCCTACCGCCGGGGGTTCTAGAAGTGGTCAAGCCCACCAAAGTCACTAACTCGATTCGTGCCCTACGTTTCGCCCACGGCGAGCTCACTCAAGCAGAACTCGCCAAAAAAGTGGATGTCACCCGCCAAACGATCATCGCCATCGAACAGGGCAAATACTCACCGACCCTCGAGCTGGCTTTCCGTATCGCCGGAGTCTTCGGAGTGCCACTCGACGACGTGTTCCAGTACCCCGTTGGCGATTCGCACGACAACTAGGCAGCGCACGGAAGGGCACTCCCACACTCGCTCAGGGGGGGTAAGCGCGAGTGTAGAAGTGCCCTTTGGCGCAGCTTCTGCTAGGAGGTAACTGCGGCAGGCTCCTCAACCAGGAACCGCGTGTACGCGCTAATCGTGAGGAAGGTGGGGAACTCTTCCTGCAGCGCAACAGTGCGGAACACCTCAACAGCGTCGTCAATGCGGTTGCCTTCACTCCGCGGCAGGCCGTCAACAACCTCAGCAAGCAATCCTTCTACGAAGGTTTTCGAGATCGTGGTGCCTTCGGCCGTCACGGTGTCTTGGTGAATCCACTGCCAAATCTGGCTGCGTGAGATCTCAGCCGTCGCGGCATCCTCCATGAGGTTGTCGATTGCCGCGGCTCCCACACCTCGCAACCAGGACTCGATGTAGCGAACTGCGATCGACACGTTGTCGCGAACGCCACCGTCGGTCACGTGTCCACCGGCCGAGCGAATGTCGAGCAGTTGCGCCGCGGTCACGTGAACTTCGGGGCGCAAGCGCTCGAGTTGGTTGGGGCGCTCACCCAACACCGCATCGAACTCGGCTCGCGCCGTAGCGATGAGACCAGGGTGCGCCACCCACGTGCCGTCGAATCCGTCACCGGCTTCGCGCTTTTTGTCTGCGCTCACCTTTTCAAGTGCGGCGGCGGTCACCTCGGGGCTCTTGCTGTTCGGGATGAACGCGCTCATGCCCCCGATAGCGTGGGCGCCGCGCTTGTGGCACGTCGCAACGAGCAGTTCGGTGTAGGCCCGCATAAACGGCACCGTCATGGTGATGGACGAGCGGTCGGGCAGCACGTACCACTGGCCGCGTCCCCGGTAGTTTTTGATGATCGAGAAGATGTAGTCCCAACGACCGGCGTTGAGCCCCGCACAGTGATCGCGGAGCTCGAACAGAATCTCGTCCATCTCGAACGCTGCCGAGATGGTTTCGATGAGGATCGTGGCGCGAATCGTGCCGTGGGCGATTCCGATGTACTCCTCCGCGAACGTGAAGACCTCGTTCCACAACCGCGCCTCGAGGTGGTTCTCGAGTTTCGGCAGGTAGAAGTACGGTCCACGCCCTTGAGCGATGAGCTCTTGAGCATTGTGGAAGAAGTACAGCCCGAAGTCGACGAGGCTTGCCGATGCCGCCATCGACGTGCCGGCACGGTCGGTGTACTTGATGTGCTTCTCGACGAGGTGCCACCCGCGAGGGCGCATGACGATCGTCGGAGTAGCTTCGTCGCTTGTCGCGTGGTTGAGAGAGTACTTTTTGCCTTCTGGGCTCGAGTAGTCAAGGTTTCCGCGCAGTGCATCGAACAGGCTCAGCTGCCCTTCAATGATGTTGGCCCAGGTCGGGCTCGTCGCATCTTCGAGGTCGGCAAGCCACACGTTCGCGCCCGAGTTCAGAGCGTTGATAGCCATCTTGCGGTCGGTCGGCCCCGTGATCTCGACCCTGCGGTCGAAAAGCCCAGGGCCTGCACCGGCAACACGCCAGTCCGCGTTACTGCGCACCTCGGCCGTGCTCGTGAGGAAGGAGAAGTCGCGGCCGTTGCCGAAGTCGTAGCGGCGCTGCATCCTGTCGGCAAGTCTCGTGTGCCTGATGCCTGAGAACCGCGCGTGAAGCTGCGACACAAACTCGAGTGCCTCGTCGGTGAGAATTTCGTCGTACCGTTCGGCCATAGGGCCCGTGATGGTGATGGTCATGGTGTGCTCCGTAAGGGGAAGTAGTGGAGAAGGTCGATTTAATGGAACTGCTCGGACTCGGTTGAGCCGACGAGCGCGAGGGTTTCGCTCTCAGGGTTGAGAGCTGTGGCAATGCGGTCGAAGTAACCGGTGCCGACCTCGCGCTGGTGGCGCGTAGCCGTGTAGCCATCGAGTTCGGATGCGAACTCTGCTTCCTGCAAATCGACGTACGCGCTCATGTGTCGCTGCGAGTAGTCGCGAGCGAGCGTGTACATCGAGTGGTTGAGGGCGTGGAAGCCGGCCAAAGTGATGAACTGGAACGAGTACCCCATGGCGGCAAGTTCGCGCTGGAAGCTCGCGATCTGTGCGTCGTCAAGATGGGTCTTCCAGTTGAACGAGGGCGAGCAGTTGTAGGCCAACTTCTTGCCGGGGAATTCCTTGTGGATGCTCTCCGCAAAGGTGCGCGCAAGCTCCAAGTTGGGCTTGTCGCTCTCCACCCAGAGCAGGTCGGCGTACGGTGCGTAGGCGTGTCCGCGAGCGAGCACAGTGTCGATGCCGGGTGTCGTGCGGTAGAAGCCTTCTTGCGTGCGGTCGCCGGTGAGGAATCGCTTGTCACGGTCGTCGATGTCGCTCGTAACCAGGTCGGCGGCGAGCGAGTCGGTGCGCGCGATCACAATTGTTGACGTTCCCGCTACGTCGGCTGCGAGGCGTGCCGCGTTGAGCGTGCGGATGTGCTGGCCGGTTGGCACCAAAACCTTGCCGCCCATGTGGCCACACTTCTTCTCCGAGGCCAACTGGTCTTCCCAGTGCACTCCAGCGGCACCCGCCTCGATCATCGAGCTCATGAGTTCGTAGGCGTTGAGCGGGCCGCCGAAGCCGGCTTCTGCGTCGGCGACGATGGGCGCCATCCACTCTCTTTGCTCTAGTCCTTCGGCGTGCTCGATCTGGCCTGCGCGAAGCAAAGCATTGTTGATGCGGCGAACAACGGCCGGGACCGAGTTGGCGGGGTACAGGCTCTGGTCGGGGTAGGTCTGGCCGGACAGGTTGGCATCGGCGGCAACCTGCCAGCCAGAGAGGTAGATGGCTTTCAGGCCAGCGCGCACTTGCTGCACGGCCTGGTTGCCGGTGAGGGCGCCGAGAGCGGCAACCCACTCTTCGCTACCGCCTGATCCTGGCTCTCCCACGGGAGCGCCGTCGTGAATGAGTTCCCACAGCTTCTCGGCACCGCGCTTGGCGAGCGTGCGCTCTTCGCGCACGGAGCCGCGCAAGGCAATGACGTCTTCGGCCGCGTAGTCGCGAGTGATGCCACTCCAGCGAGCGTCGGTCTTCCACTCGGTTTCGAGCTGAGCTGCGGTTTGCGTCTGGTCGCCGGGGCGAGGCGTCTGGCTGGGCGTCTGGCTGGGTGCGGATTGCGGGGTCATCGTTGTCTCCTGCGGGGCGTGAATTGCGAATGGTCAATTACTGGTGGTCACGTGGGGCGAATGGTCAGGCCCGAGAACTGGCGTTCCGGCCGTCTTTTTCGTCTTGTTTCGACTATCACCCCTCCGGAGGCAGCAATTCCCGAGAAAGTTGGCAGAAATTTAGCTGTTTTTCTATTTCCCTGAAGAACCGGCCGTGCGAGAGTGGGTTTATGACCTCAGCGCTCGATTCCGTCGCCCACGATGAAGAGATGATCGATTCACTAACCATCGGCCGGCGCGTGCGTGAAGTGCGTACGGCCAAGGGCATGACTCTCGAGGAGCTGGGGGCGCGGGTGGGGCGCGCGGCATCCCAAGTTTCTGTCGTGGAGAACGGCAAGCGTGAGCCCAAGCTCAGCGAGCTTCAGGGTTTTGCGAGAGCCCTGGGTGTGAGCCTCGATAGTTTGCTGAGCGGGGATGCCCCCACCGGCCGTGCCGCTCTCGAAATCGCTCTCGAGCGCGCGCAACGGGGCCCACTGTTCGCATCCCTCGGACTCCCCCCGCTGCCCGTGCGCAAAACCCTGAGCGACGAAGCGATCTCCACGGTGCTCACTCTGCACGCAGAACTGGAGCGACTGCACCGCGAGCGCGCGTCGACCCCCGAGGAGGCGCGCCGCGCCAACACCGAGCTTCGCCGCACCATGCGCAAACAAAACAACTACTTCCCCGAGCTGGAGAAAACCGCGGGCGAACTTCTCGCTGCTGTCAGCCACACGGGCGGTGTGCTCTCGCAGAGAGTCGCTTCGGAGCTCGCGAGCCACCTGGGGTTCTCTCTTCACTACGTGCGCGACCTTCCCTCGTCAACGAGGTCGGTCACTGACATCAAAAACATGCGCATCTACTTGCCCGCCCAGAACGCCGGGCACGACCCGAGGTCGGCGCTGCTTCAAGCGCTCTCGAGTTTTGTTTTGGGTGAGAAGGAACCCAACGGCTACGGCGACTTCTTACGCCAAAGGGTCGAGACGAACTATCTCGCCGCCGCACTGCTCGTTCCCGAGCACAGCGCAGTTGCCTATCTCACCGAAGCGAAAGACCGCAAAGAACTGTCGGTCGAAGATTTGCGTGACGCTTTCGCCGTCACCTACGAGACGGCCGCCCACAGGTTCACCAACCTCTCGACCGAGCATTTGGGCATTCCCGTGCACTTTCTCAAGGTTCACGAGAGTGGCACCATTTCGAAGGCTTACGAAAACGACAGCGCGGCTTTCCCCACCGACGTTCTTGGAGCCGTCGAAGGCCAGACCGTGTGCCGCAAGTGGAGCGCCCGCCAAGTCTTCGACGTCGAGGACCGCTTCAGCCCGTACCACCAGTACACCGATAAACCCGCGGGCACCTATTGGTGCACCTCGAGCATCCAGTCGACCAAGCAAGGCACTTTTTCGGTGAGCGTTGGCACGCCTTTTGCTCACGTGAAGTGGTTCCGTGGGCGCGACACCACCAATCGCCAAGTCTCGACGTGCCCGGATGACGCGTGCTGCCGCCGCGCACCAGCCGAACTCTCGCGCAAATGGGAGGCGCACTCGTGGCCGAGCGCGAGACTGCAATCGAGTCTGCTCGCGGCCATGCCGACGGGAGTGTTTCCCGGGGTCGACAGCACCGAGGTGTACGGGTTTTTGGAGCGGCACGAGCCGAGCGCGTAGCCGCGTGCCATTAATTGATGCGACGGGGCCCGACCTGACAACCGCAGTTTTGTATTGATACAATATGTGCATGGCTGCTTTCGCTGACAACCCATCAATCGATATCCCGACAGAGGTCTTTCACTCTGTCATTGCGGGAGCATTCGCACTCGTGTTTCTAGCCGCAATGGTGCTGCTCGGCGTGCAGCTTGTCCGCACGTGGGCACCTCGCCACAGGGATCGCGCGGTCGCGGCATTCTCGAGATCAAGCAACCTCACGGTTCCGGATGCCGCACGCGAACCTCTCGCCCGGTACCTTGCCATCCGCGCTCGGGGCTCGCTCACCGGAGGCATGATCGTACTGCCACTGCTCCTTCTCGCTCTCCAGCCCTGGTCTGATCCAGCGCCATCAATCGGGTTGGAGGGTGGCATCGTGGCATTTGCCGCCATAACGATCGCCGGCATTGTGGGCAGTCTCATCGGCACCCTTTTTGCGAACCGCACTCCCACGGGAGCGTCGCGCGCCGCGCGAATGACGGGCCTCACCGTCGCCGATCTGCTCGCCCCGGTCGAGCGGAAGCTTCTGGCACTGTGCGCAATCGGCGGCGTTGTGCTTCCGGGTATCCTTCTTCTCGCGATGGCGGCGCCGTGGGTGGAGCCCGGCTTTCTTATTTCTACCGGTGCTCCTTTTGTGTTTCTCGCCGGGCTGTTGTCGGGCGGGCTCAGCCTGCTTCTGCCTCGCATCACCAACCGACTCGTTGCGTCTCGCGCCATCCCTGGAGACGAACATGCTCTTGCCTTGAGCGATGCTCTTGCCGCTCAGGCTCTGCGGCAGTTCGCGTACCTCATCATCGCCGTGAGCGGCATGTCAGCACTCATGTCGTTTATCTCGCTTGGCTTCGCATTTCCCGATTCGTGGATGATCGCCGCCCTCCTCTGGGGCAATCTCGCCTACTACGCCACGGTAGCCATGCTCATTGTTGCGTTTGTCGTCATCGCCACACGAATGCCCGCGCGACACGTGCAGCGCACTCTGTGGCCACAATTCGCGAACGACGCCCAGTAGTCTCAAGCCATGCTCGTCACAATCAGCACCGAGTCGGCGATGCCGCCGTACGAGCAAATTCGCTCGCAAGTGCGTGACGCCGTGCGGAATGGCTCACTCGCTGCTGGCACGAAACTCCCGCCAGTGCGCCGCTTGGCCGAAGATCTGGGGATCGCGCCCAACACGGTCGCTCGCGCCTACCGCGAACTTGAAGCCGATGGCTTCATCGAGACGCGCGGACGCAACGGCACCGTCGTGAGTCCTCAAGGAGACTCGAGCGCTCAGCAAGGCCAACTCGCGGCGCGCGCTTTCGCCGACCGCATCACTCAGCTCGGTCTCGACCCCGATGATGCGCTCGCTTGGGTGACGGCGGCGCTGCGCGAGTAGCGCGCTGGAGCCATGACGGTCGCGAATCGATCGTGCGACGCCAGCGCCGACGGCCGCTTGCGGACGGCGGTTAACTGAGGGGTTGCGCGGGGCCTTGCACGGTGCGGGACACAATGCGGTTCGAAGCATCCCGAACATAGGTGATGAGCGTGTCATCAGACAGGTCGGTGGTGCCCTCCGTCAGGCGTGTGGTCATATGCCGGTCGGCACCGTCACAGCAAAGAAGCCACAGTCAGGGGGTGCCATGGCGGACTAAGGAATGAAACAAAACGCTCAAGAACACCTATCGGCGGCCTACGGTAGCAGAAGCGAACGCGGAGAAGGAAGAGAAATCTAGGCTTGTTCTGTGTGCAACCCGGGGCTGTTGCGTTCATGCAGACCCCACAGGGCTTTCAACTCGACGATCAGCTGATCGACTTCTCCATCGCTCATCGGCGTGAACTTGAACCGCCTCCGAAGTTCCGGCACGAAAAAGACCTCATGAGCTTCGGTCCCATTCATCACAGTCATTGAAAGACATGTCACAAATTGCGTTGCATTGAGCACCGTTGCCCGCTCAAGCTTGGCGATGTTCTGAGCCAGTACTGAAGCAATCATTCGTGGCGGGCGTGAGCCGCGCCAAATCTCGATGCCCGTTGATTCGGCCACACATGCGAAATAGCTATAAGCGAACCTGGAAGGCTCCCCAGAAAGTAGCGCAATCGACTTCGTGCTTTGCCCGTACCCCCCGAGCAAGATCACTTTCGAATCTGGCCGCACTGTCGACATCGCCCGAAGGACACGGTGCCCGGTGCGTTGCACGGCGAAAATCGCAAGTGCAAACAGTGAAAAAGTGACTAACGCCGTCACTAATGTATTGAGAAGAAGGAAGTCTTGATCATCTCCGGCCTCACCAATGCGGTTGGCCTCGATAGCAACTCGCGAACCGAGAAACAGAATCAATCCAGCTCCTGCGGCGAAAGCACCGAACTTTGCGCCTGCCGATCGATCACTCATCCGCGAACCTTTCCTATTTCACAATTAAACCTACCTGCAGTCATGTTGTTAGCCATGTAAGCCAATTCACCTCATTGCTGGCAGCACCCGTCACGCCTCCGAAAGTCTCAAAGAAAGCTTTTCCTCCTAGCTTCCCAGCTCTACCCAGAAAAACTCCAGCACCCCCCAACGCCAACCCCACCCCTCCAGAAATGCATCCAAACCCTGATGGGTTTCCCACACAGTCGATTACAGTTGAAGCAACGCCAGCCGTTATCGAGATGCCCAAAGCAAGCCCCGCGAGGCCACCGGCAAAAGGTGTAGCGGCTGCGGCCAACACTGAAACTGAACCCAGAGTGTTGCTCACCGCTTGACCTTCACGAGATCTCGACCACCTAGGCGCTGCAATCACAGCCTTCCTGACATCGGTGAAGAACTTCCTCCAAGAAAGCGCCTGTGGCGAATATGTCCAAGGATCCCATACTCGCTCTGAATACGTCATCGTTCGGCCGCTAAGTTCACGCGCCATATAGGGTGAGTTGCCGCTCTCCTTCCACTTGACATACCCATCGGGGCTAAGCATCCCACTCAAATCAAACTTATTGATCGGGTCCGCCGGATAGTCGTAATCATTGCTGACTCCACCCTCAACAGGGTCGACTTCGAGGAACCTGCCCAGCGCGGGAACATACTGCCGTGCCCCCATCTGAATGGTCGCCACACTGCCCTGGTGTTCATACAGTTTCTGGTGCTGACCCACCCACGCATGGTCGGCATCCCCGGGGTGGTGTCGGTGACCGCGTCATCCGCCGCCTGGGTACCAATGTCGCCGGTGACGGGGTCGATGGGTTGCCCGAACGGATCAAAACTGGCACGTGCACCCACCCTGGTGCCGTCTTGGTCGGCGAGGAGGATGTTGTCGCCGTGGAGGTTCGGATACGACCACGACTGCGCTGCTCCCTCACCAGCACCCGCACCACTGCCGCCGCCAGCAGGTGCGTTGGGGATGCTCACGCTCACCCCACCCGGCAGAGACACGGTGCGCTCCACCAACACACCCGCACCATCCAGCACCCCATGCAAGCTGGAACCGGCGAAGGCGTAACGGACAGTCTCCGCAGCTGGGGTGACACCTTCCACCGCCGGGCCTTGCACGGTGCGGGACACAATGCGGTTCGAAGCATCCCGAACATACGTAATCAGCGTGTCGTCAGACAGGTCGGTGGTGCCCTCCGTCAGGCGTGTGGTCGTGTGCCGGTCGGCACCGTCATACCCCAGCACCTGATCAGCCAACACCGTCGTGTTACCGTGCGCATCATACGCAAGCGACGACCGGGGGCCAGCCGTGGTCAAGTTGCCGCCCGCGACCGGGGACGCAGAGGGGCCCCGTCAGTGTCTACAGGGATATCCGACTTTTCCGAATGCCTTCGCTCACTTCAAAGTATGCAGCTGAGGGGTCTGACGTTTCGATGAAAGCAAGATCTGCTCAAGGCCGCCGATGTTCATCTCGAGGCACGAAACTCCACATTGGGCGCGCTGCATTACCACTCCGCAATGGATGACATGCCACCACGCTTGCCGTCCGTGCCCGCCCAGTACGCCCCGAACTTCACGCCGTCAACTGTTCCAGGCTGATCTCTAACGTCGTAAATGCAGACGGCGAGATAGGTCCCACGCGTTGGAGGCAAGTCCTCTTCGAAGCCTGCCACGGAACCCGGAACCCATCCCAGCCCACGAACTTCGTCCACGTCAGAGTCGAACGCAGCGACAATCTGCGCATTCGTTTCCCAAATCGATTCACAGTAGGCGGCGGCACCCTGAGCGATCACGCCTTCTTCCACCGCGATCACTAGCGGATTTGTCGCACCTCGCTCAGTAGTAGTGTTCGAAGCAGAGCAACCTGACAAGAAGACTATTGTCAGCACAACAAGTATTGCGCTGCAATTTACTTCACCCATGCACATCCTCAATCTCGATATGAAGTAATCGTTGTGACGGCGTCGGTAGCTCCGCCAAGGCCCAGACACTCAGCGCAAGGTCCACTAATATCAATCCAGACTGTTATCGTCTGGGGGACCCTCGACGCCCAGTTCATCCCAGTGTTCGGAATCTCATTGAACCTCCAGTTACAGGCGGCGCCGGGAAAGAGCATCGGGCACTTCATTGACTCCTTATCTCCATTCGCCGTAATACGTTGCATCCTCACCTCTGCAATCGAGTTGCCAACATATTCGACATTGATTCCCACAGCGTTCCTATCGCGGACTCCGATGATGAGCTGTTTGTCAATACCTACTTGGACTCGATTATATGGACCGCTAGGAGTCTGAGTCATCGCAGGGATTGAACCCCAATAGTAGAGATTCGACCCTGCAGTTTTTACCCGCCCTTTCAGAAACCTAGCGGAGTCCGAAGCGCTACTAGAGATTTTCTTAACCGTGCTCCCGCTACAGACCCACTCAGGCACACTGCTGCTCCCCATACACATCCCACTCAAATCAAACTTGTTGACAGGGTCTGCCGGATAGTCATAATCGTTACTCACCCCACCCTCAACAGGGTCGACCTCAAGGAACCTGCCCAGCGCGGGAACATACTGCCTCGCACCCATCTGAATTGTTGCCACCGAGCCTTGGTGTTCATACAGTTTCTGATGCTGACCCACCCACGCATGGTCGGCGTCCCCGGGCGTGGTGTCGATGACCGCGTCATCCGCCGCCTCCGTACCAATGTCCCCGGTGACAGGATCGATGGGTTGCCCGAACGGGTCAAAACTAGCCCGCACACCCACCCGGGTGCCGTTCTGGTCGGCGAGGAGAATGTTGTCGCCGTGCAGGTTCGGATACGACCACGACTGCACACCCGTGCTGCTTCCGCCACCAGCGCCGCCACCAACTGCGGCGGGGATGCTCACACTCACCCCGCCCGGCAACGACACAGTGCGCTCCACCAACACACCAGCACCATCCAGCACCCCATGCAAGCTGGAACCGGCGAAGGTGTAACGGACGATCTCCGCAGCGGGGGTGACACCTGCGGCCGCGGGGCCTTGCACGGTGCGGGAAACAATGCGGCTCGAAGCATCCCGAACATAGGTGATGAGCGTGTCATCAGACACGTCGGTGGTGCCCTCAGTCAGGCGTGTGGTCATATGCCGGTCGGCACCGTCATACCCGAGCACCTGATCCGCCAACACCGTCGTGTTACCGTGCGCATCATACGCAGGCGACGGCGACGCACCACTGGTGGTGAGGTTGCCGCCGGCCACCGGCGAGGCACCCACCGGAGCACCCGTCACCGTGGTCGAGGTGAGCCTGTCAGCACCGTCATAGCAATACGCCACCGTCGTGGGTGTGCCACCATCCTTGACGTCACTGAAACCTGTGCGGTTACCGTTGAAGGTGAGTCTGTTACTGAGGCACGACTCTCAAAGATCAGGCACAGGGGGTCTTTGTTAGTTTTCCGGACGGACTTAGCCACAACCCATCGGAGAATTCATTGATCGCGTCTTCATTCACGATGAAGACCGTTCTAATGAGGAGCCGGCTAGAGCGGTCGACCTCGTCAACCAATTCGAAACTAAAGTTCAGCCTCTCTCCAGCCAGCATGGGCTCCAGCTGCTGGGGCTCTATTACGTCTTCAACAATCTGGTCTAACCCGTATACGACCCCGGCGTCCACACTGAATCCCCCCAACGTTGGCAATTCAGTTTCAGTTTTCTCCACGTCAACCCGACTTATGTAGGTGGGCTGAATCTCCCCCGCCTTGCAAAGTTGGAACTCTACGCCTAGCTCTCCATTACGGATGTGGATGTCATCGTTCACTGGCAATGACGGGAAAATTTGCGCGCACGATGCAAGTGACATCGCTATGGTTAGACCCACGACAACGGACAACAATGAACGAGCCTGCCTCAACATTGGTAGCCACCTTCGCTTAGTCCTGCCCAGATCTCAAAGATATTCCAACAGGCATAGTTGCCAATTGACATTCGTGAGTTTTCGGATTCCAAGCCGTACAACACTGGGAACAAGATCGGCCCAAAAATTGCCCATTGAGTAGCATGCGCGTCTTCATGTCCGACGAGTTTTGGGTCACTAGTCACAGCGTTGACGGACATCGTGGTGACGAAAACATTGCCGAAAGTGGTGCCGCCGCCACCAGGATTTGAAGTCGCGCCTCCACAAATTATCATCATGTTCTTTGTAATTCCGGAGCATTCGGCTTCGCTGGAAAGCGCGACTACGAGGCCAACTGCAGTCGCAAGTCCGGTGAATAGGATTCGAGGAGCAGCCCACCAATTAAGCCGCCTGTCTGTTCTGGAATCATCCCATTTCGGCTTTTTTCCCGTATTCTTTAGCACCCGTTCATAACTGTCCGCCGTCAGCATCCCACTCAGGTCAAACTTGTTGATCGGGTCCGCCGGGTAGTCATAGTCGTTTGTCACCCCACCCTCAACAGGGTCGATCTCAAGGAACCTGCCCAGCGCGGGAACATACTGCCTCGCACCCATCTGTATGGTCGCCACACTGCCCTGGTGTTCATACAGCTTCTGATGCTGACCCACCCACGCATGGTCGGCATCCCCGGGTGTGGTGTCGGTGATCGCGTCATCCGCCGCCTGCGTACCAATGTCGCCCGTGACGGGGTCGATGGGTTGCCCGAACGGATCAAAACTGGCACGTGCACCCACCCTGGTGCCGTCTTGGTCGGCGAGGAGGATGTTGTCGCCGTGAAGGTTCGGATACGACCACGACTGCGCACCAGCAGCCGCACCAGCACCCCCGCCAGTACCTGTTGCGGGGATGCTCACACTCACCCCGCCCGGCAACGACACGGTGCGCTCCACCAACACACCCGCACCAGTAAGCACCCCATGCAGGGACGAACCGGCGAAGGCGTAACGGACAGTCTCCGCGGCAGGGGTCACACCTTCCACCGCGGGGCCTTGCACGGTGCGGGAAACAATGCGGTTCGAGGCATCCCGAACATAGGTGATGAGCGTGTCGTCAGACAGGTTGCCGGTGCCCTCCGTCAGGCGTGTGGTCGTGTGCCGGTCGGCACCGTCATACCCGAGCACCTGATCGGCCAACACGATCGTGTTACCGTGCGCATCATAGGCAAGCGACGGCGAGGTGCCAGCCGTCGAAAGGTTTCCCGCTATAGGTCGGCGACTACCGGGTCGGTTTGAGTGGCCGAGACTTGGCGATAAATACCTCCATCCGGTCCCGTGGCAATGTCCACCTCGTGTCATCCACTTCGAACGCCGATCTTTGGGCGACGACGTCTGGATAGCGTCGTGAGAGAAACCGCTGCACCTCGGCCGTTGCATCCTCAACATCTGAGGCGAGAGTTATAGCAACAAGCTCCGTTGTCGTTGCGCCCACTGTGATCTGTGTTCGGAGCCCAAAGACAGTTATCCCGAAAGGATCGGCTACTTGAGCTTCATGCGAAAACGGGCCTGCCCGCTCCACAAACTCGGCGGTCCCTGACGCGCTTGACGAATCGTCAGAGTGCAATGCAGCCTCTACCGGATCAGGCGCGTCAACGGAGGGGTCGACAACTCGCTCGTAGAGCACAACAGGGCCTGTGCTTGACGTAACCGAAAAGTCTTGCGCATCGACAATCTCAAATTTTCCGGAGGGGTCTAGTTCGGCCACCGCATCCATCAAGGTTTCGTCATTGTCGAACATCAGCGCGAATGTGTCCTTATAGCGAGTAGCTGTCTTCAACCTCAGCCTCACGACATGCGCACCTGTGAAGGTGGACCCCCGATAGCCGTGCGCGCTCACCACCCGCTCTAAGTGACGCTCAAGAGATGTACTCATGGCCCGACCCTTCCCACGTTTCGTAGACGGAGACACTCCGCTCCTACTTGCAACTAAGCCGCTGTCCAGGCGGGCAATGCCCGTACTTGACTCGGTATGCGCGAATGTAAACGTACTCGATCCTTCGAGCACTTTCATAGCCAATCGCTGTGCCAATTGCTTGATATCCACAGGTAGTTCGATAGTAAGCAGCACATTGCGCAAGTTGGCTCTTCGGTCGGGCTGCTTTGAAAACCTGACTTGTGATTCCGTATTTCCAGACCTCCTTTGTAGTTGCGTTGTAAATCCTGTAGACGTCATAGCTATATTTGGCTCTGAAGGTTGTCTTCTGGGGGCGTGGCACTGCAATCGGCTCAGCACGGGCTACAGCTTGGGCAACAAGCCTTACGCCTTCATATATTGCTGCGCCAGCAAGCAAAATTGCCGCGGTCAACAAGGCAGCCAAAATCAACTGTTCTAGCAGCGCGAGCGCAAGAACAGCGGCGATCAATGGTGCCGCTTCCCCGCTCAAATCAAACCCATTGATCGGGTCCGCCGGATAGTCATAATCATTGCTGACCCCACCCTCGACAGGGTCGACCTCGAGGAACCTGCCCAGCGCGGGAACATACTGGCGTGCCCCCATTTGTATGGTCGCAACACTGCCTTGGTGTTCATACAGTTTCTGGTGTTGACCCACCCACGCATGGTCGGCATCGCCGGGGGTGGTGTCGGTGACCGCGTCATCCGCCGCCTCCGTACCAATATCCCCGGTGACGGGGTCGATAGCCTGCCCGAACGGGTCGAAACTGGCACGTGCCCCCTGCCGGATGCCGTCCTGGTCGGCGAGGATAATGTTGTCGCCGTGGAGGTTCGGATACGACCACGACTGAGCACCACCAGCACCACCAGCACCACCGCCGGTACCTGCGGCGGGGATGCTCACACTCACCCCACCCGGCAGAGACACGGTCCGCTCCACCAACACACCAGCACCATCCAGCACCCCATGCAGGCTGGATCCGGCGAAAGTGTAACGAATGGTCTCCGCAGCGGGGGTCACACCCGAGGCCGCGGGGCCTTGCACGGTGCGGGACACAATGCGGTTCGAAGCATCCCGAACATAAGTAATCAGCGTGTCATCAGACAGGTCGGTGGTGCCCTCCGTCAGGCGTGTGGTCGTGTGCCGGTCGGCACCGTCATACCCGAGCACCTGATCAGCCAACACCGTGGTGTTGCCGTGCGCATCATACGCAAGCGACGGCGACGCACCACTGGTGGTGAGGTTGCCGCCGGCCACCGGCGAGGCACCCGCAGGAGCCCCCGTCACCGTGGTGGAGGTGAGCCTGTCAGCACCGTCATAGCAATACGACACCGTCGTCGGTGTGCCACCATCCTTCGTGTCGCTGAAACCGGTGCGGTTACCGTTACGGCCAGCATTGGGTGAAGAACCACAGCCGCCCGAGTTTGCAAACACATACTCAAGCTCATGGTCAGCAACCGCATGATCGAGGCTCGCATGAACGAGCCTGCCCGC
>Ga0070745_1000976_pt1 | contig 16120 bp, 11 predicted proteins | sample VirMetDEL_Mar_4_FD_77438 | JGI IMG/M metagenome (GOLD analysis project Ga0070745, IMG submission 77438) | Aqueous microbial communities from the Delaware River and Bay under freshwater to marine salinity gradient to study organic matter... | ecosystem: Environmental > Aquatic > Marine > Coastal ...
AACGCACCATCACGGGGCTGCACGTTCGCACCACGCAACTTGGCAACAGCGCGACGAACGTCGGCTGCCTGCAAGGTGGTGGTAGCGGCAGTGGTCTTGTCGACACCGTTCACGACTGCCTCGTCATCGGCACTCGTACCCGCGTAACGACCAGTCGCCGGGTTGACAAGCACGTTGTACACCAGTGCGTCAAACGAATCACGCATGTTGTAACTGAGCATGTCAGCCACTGCAGGATCGATTGCCGAGAGTGACTCAAGAGCGAGACGCTCAGTGGTGGTGACGGCATTGCCGTACTCGTTAACGGTCACCTGAACCTTGTTGGTGTTGTTGAGCGCAACAGCACTAACGTCCGAGGTCTCAGTCAGCGGGGAGCTGATCCGAGAAAGGTCGTTGTGCAGTTGGAACACAACAGTCGCACCGGGGTTGGTGACATCAACAGGCCGCTTGTCCGCGAACTTGCGGAACATCGGCTCGCTGCGGAGGTTGAACTCCACATACTTGTCGTACGCTGTTTGAATAAGGTTAGTCAGCGTACTAGTTGACGTGTCAGCCATTGTTGGCTAACCCTTTCTGTGAGATGTTGTTAGGACTGTCAGCCCTTGAGGATCGCCTGCAACTCCTCAGGAGTTGAAGCGTTCTGGATCTTTTGCTCCAGACTCTGACCCACGGTCGGGTCAATGCCGCCTTCCTCTACCGCTGACATCAACGCGGCGGCTTCATCGGCAGTCGACGACTCTTGCGTCGACTGCTCCTCGGTTGACCGAGTAGCACCGAAAACTTCTCCGTACTCCTTGAGCCAAGTTTCTAGATCGTCTTCGTCCTCAACATCGTCGGGAACAAACGCTGCGATCTTCGGGTTGTAACCCATCTCGGTTAAAGACTCGCCAATCTGCTCCGTGCGAGTTTGAGTGAAATACTCTTCAAGCATTTCATCGCGCTCTTTCAAAGCAGACGACATCTCTTTCAACTGCTTACGCAGTTGCTTCACCAGATCGCCGCTATCTTCCGCGTCGAAATCGTCGTACTCAGCCATTCCATCTCCCTGTTGTTTCCTTGTTGGATGCACTCACCCACACACGCATATGGGGGTATGCGTGTGGCTGTGGCGACTATCGGTCTCACTACTCTCACCGGGGCCGACCGATCCGGTTGAGGGTGGACGTGTCCAGAATCGAACTGGAGTTAAAGAACCAACGCGGGAATCATCACCCCGAATTACGGTTCCTTCTAACCTGTCACGCCCGGACGTTTACACGTCAGTACGGTCACGCAAGGACGACTTGCCCAATGCGCTCTGCTTGCTGAACTGCGCCCTTTCCTTCGACGCAAACTTCCGACGCTTGCGGCCAGAAGCCGCACCGCCAGAAAGGCTCAAATCCTCACGAACGATGTCCTTGAAGTCCATCGCCTCGCCATACAACTTGCCGAGACGCTCCACCGCAGGAGCGTCCTCGGCTGCCTTAGAGAAAGCAGCCTCTGTTTCCTGCTTCGTCTTACCGAGATCGTAAATCTCACCCGACAGTTCCTGTCCGGGCATGAGTCCCTGCCTGCGGCCAATTCCAGAGATGGTCGCCGTGCCGTACATGCGCTGCAGTTCGGTGCGAGAGTTCAACCCGTAAGCACCTGTAGCCTGCGCCGCTCGACCCTCAAGGATCGGCATAGCGCGAGCGGGATCCAGAAGGTACGCGGCCATATCCGACGGAGACATGTTGTAGTAGTCACGCAACGCGCCAATAACCTCCGCGTCAGCGAAGTTCAAAGCGTCATACGCAGTATCCACACGAGACTTAAACTCACTCGCGCTGATGCTGTTCGCTATCAGGTTCGTGAAATCATCCGGCGAATCGTAGAAACCTGTGGGCATGTCACGATCCGCGAGGATCGTGCGGTAAGTGTTCTCTGCCTCGATGTACTCGGCAGGAGTCAACATGCGGTCACCCGGTCGTCCTTGACCGTTCTTGATCCGCTCACGAATAACTTCGTTCGCCTTAAACCGCTGCTTGTACGGCTCGCTGCTGTACACGGCAGCGAGGATCTCCGCATCAGTGGGCTTCACATTCGACTGGTAGAAACCATCGATGATGCCTTTCAGGCTAGACGCGAACGCATCACCCAGACCGAGGTTGCGGAACATTTCCTCGACAGCGTCACCAGCCGTGCGCTCACGCTCACGACTGCGTTCTTCGCGACTGCCATCGGAGAACACGTTGTAGGTGACGTTGAAGCCACGCTCGTACACCGTTTCGATGCTGACGAGCGTGCGAGGCGGCGTGCCGCCCCCTCCAGTGTCAGTGTCAGTGTCAGTGTCGGTGTCTCCACCGGGAGTTGGATTACTTGGAGTAGGTCGATAAGTTGCATTCTGTGCAGCCCACGCTGCGTTCATAGCAGCAGTCTGCGCCGCTGCTTGACGCGAATTTTGAGCAGCAGAAATAGCATTAGCAGCATAAGCACGAGCAGCGGCAGCGTTACCTTGATCTGCCGCCTGTTGAGCAAGTTGAGCGTTTACACGCGCACGCTCACCCGGATTCTTGTACGGCTTCCCCGTTAATGGGTTAATAGCAGCCATGCGCTACGCCAAGAAGCCGAAGTCACGCGCAATCTGCTGCGCTATGGACGTGTACTCATCCTTCGCCTTAAACGTGCGCTGCCAGCGAGGATCCTTACGCGCCGCAAGGCGCGTGTCATACAAACTCATAGGCGTCCAATTCCCATCCGGGCCTTTGTTGTTCAACACCGACTGCACAAGATCGTCATCAAGATCAATCGTTGACAACTCCAACTCATCAGCCAAAGCAGTCAAATACGGGTCAGCAGCCTGACGCACAGACAAGCCACGACCAAGAGCATCCGTCAAACCGGGGAACCGCGACATCGCCTGCTCCTGCATGTACTTCTGAATATCAGCGTCATCCATGTCGCCACGCATCACGTTCTCAAGCGTGTTACGGAACCACGACTGGTAACCCTCATTCGACATCGAATAGTCGATGCCGTAGTCATAGGCATACTGGTTGATCTTCTGCGAGTTCGTGAGAGCGTCACCCTCAAGATCACGAACCTCGACCCCGCCGATCATCTTCGTCTTATCGAAGTCGATAGCGTCGACCATCTGGTCGAACAGCCACTCATCATCGAAAAACTGCAGCTCGCCAGCCTCATTACGGCCAGAGCCGTAGAACATTTGCTCCGCATACTTACGGGCCGTAGCCATATCGATGACAGCACCGGCCTGCTCGTACTGCTCCATGATGTCCCGCGCACGGGTATCCATGAAGTCGTTGAACAACTCTGGCGTGTACTTCGCACGCTCACGCTCCGCCTCAACATATGACGTGAGTTGCCCACGGAACCAGTCAGAGTTATTGATCTGCAACTGGATATCAGTTGCAGTGAACTGAATGTCCTCTTCGCGTGCCTGCTTCAAGATCCTCTTAAGGATCTCTTCCAGTTCCGGCGTCCGCTTCAAAGTCGCGGCAGCGATACCGAAGTTCTGCCCAAGTTCCTCAAAGTCTAGGTCATCAAGTTGGAAGGTTTCAACGCTCACGCTTCACCCCTCGCAAACTCCTCAATGCCTGTACCTCGATTGCTTAACGCTTGATCGAGGGCACTCATAAAGTTCAAAGCGGTGAACCTTTCCGCGTAGCCTTCCTGCGACTGGGCATAACTACGAGCCATGCGAGAAGGATCAAAGCGGCCTCGCTGAACGCTCGCCGAACCGCCAGTACTCGTCGCAGGGTTCGCCATCTGCGCCTTATTCAGCAGCTCCGTCCACACCTTCACCTCGTCGTCTGAAGCGGTTCGACCGAGGTACTGAGTGAACGCCTCATCGAGCAGCGCACCAGCCTGAGACTCGCTCGACAAGTACACCTGCGAGGTAGGCCCCCCACCGCCGCCTCGACCTTCGCCGAGGCCAGCACGCATGACGAGATACTCATCCCACGGGCGATCCTGACGGCTCGCCGAATCGAAGAACGACTCCCATGACGAGAACCGAGTTTTCCTAAGTAGATCCTCAAGTTCTTGATACGCATCAGGATCTTGCGCCATCAGCGTGTACATCTTGTCGACAAGATCTTCTTGCGACGCTGTGACTGGCGCATTCTGCACCGTCACCGTCTGCGGAATCGAGTACGACTCGACGCCGTTGAACGTGCCGTCGAGTTGAGGTGCGCCCTGAAAGTTCTTGAACGGTGCTTGATACGTCGAGGGTGGAGCCAAGTACTTCGGAACTGAGTACGTCTTCTCCTGATCCGCGTATCCCGTGATCACTGGACGTTTAGTTGAGACACCCGTCTGACCGACGTAATCGTTACCCTCGTTTTCCTCTCCCGGTTGAACGCTCACAACTAGGCTCCTAACCGCAATGTCAAGTCATCCTGCTCAAGGAAATTGTCATAAAAATCAGCGAAGTCCAAACTGTTGAAACGGAACTCCTCCGCCCACGCAGCGAACAACTCCTTCACCTGTGCGCTATCCGCGCCCTGCGCTATCGCCTGCTGCGCCAGTTCACGCTCACGCATATATATCTGAATGTCATTCCATAGTGGTGTCTGGCCGCGAGTGGACATGAACCGCTCGTCCTGCAAAGCCGCTTGAATACCCGTCAAGTACGTCGGAGTCAGATCCGTGTACACCTTGTACTCCGACAGCCACATCGGGCCGTACTTTTCGCGCATCTCCACATTGACAAAGTTGTCCCACTTCTCCTTGATGCCACGAGCAGCGTTCGCCTGCAGGCTCACGCCCATCATCGCCAGCGCGTCATCCCGCATCTCCTTCTCCTTGCGGTACTCGCGCCACGCCTGAGACATCAACAAGTCCTTCTGCATCTCGGCAGGATTCGCTCGACGAGAGAACTCAACCGCCGTACCCGGCACGTTCTCCATCGTCCAGTACTTGTACACACCCTGATCGAACTCGCCAGACTGCGTACCAGCCGTCAACACTCCAATAGCACGAGGATCGAACTGGGCGACATCACGCACCAGATCACGGTTATCGTCGATAACCTCAAACGAATCAATCGTGTACCCGAGAGTAGGCGTAACCTTCCGGCTCGTCGACTCAATCATCGGCAAGAAAGCCGTACCGAACTTGTCGATGAACACATCGACCTTCTCGCGGTACGTCATATTCGTGTCAGCCATCAACTGACGCCAATAGTCCTGCTGCATTTGATACTTGCTCGTGCGGGTCGTCGCGAAAGGAGCGACCAGTGAAGCGAGGATGCTGAACTTGTAGAACTGGTTCGTGCGATCCATCACCTCGTTAACGTCAGGCATGTCCGCAGGGTTCGCACCATTGCTGTACCAGTCAACGAACTCCGCCTGCATCATCGCGTCAGCGATACCCAAATACATGCGGTCGTCTTCACCCTTACGCCACTGGTTCACCTTCCGAGCGAACGACGGGAGAATCGCATCAGTGGTATCAGGGATCACCCCGAACGGGGCGATCTGGTTGTAGATCGGCTCCGGCAACTGCTCACGCAACGTCGCCTGTAGGTCGGGCTTGCCGCGCATAAACGCGGACACTGGAACCTGCACCACCGGGCCGAAGCCCGGAAGGAACGGAGTCTCACCGGGAGTCACAACATTGATCGCTCCCTGCGGGATCGCAACCGGAACACCACCAGTGACGTTCTCCATCAGCCACTTGTTGATGCCAGACGGCATGCGAATGTACTTCTCCTGCGAACCAGTCAGGAAATCCATCCGGTCGATGTCCACGGGTCGACCCTCAGAGTCGACCACCATGCCCAACTGGTTCGGGATGTTCCACAAGATCGAAGCGCGAGCAGCAATCGACGGATCATCAATGATCAGGCGACTCCACACCCGCATGCTGTTTTCCCACGCGGGGAAGAACGGCACAATGAAACGGAAGAACGCGGCAGGGTTAGACAACCGCTCAATCGTGTACAACGTTTCTTTCAAGTTGCCGAGCGCACGAGTCTGAGCGGACTTGTTGATGCGATTCAACACATCCTCAGTGAGTTCCACACCCTGACGCTGGGCAACACCCAGCATCGCATCGAACTCACGCGACCACACCGACGCGAAATACGGGTGACGGACAAGGCCCGTCTCAGGGACATTGCCAATCCAGTTGAATACAACATCTATTGGCTTACGCGCATACTCACCGAGCGAAGCTGCACGGAGTGTCTCCCGAGCCTCACGACCATGAATAGGCGACAGAAGGTTCGTGTAACCCATGACAAGGTCAGGGTCATTCGTGAGGACAGCCTCACGCAAAGCCAACGCGCCCGGTGCTTCATCGCCAGCCGCGAGAGCGCGAGCCTCCGGTGTCGGCAAGTAGCGGTTGATCATCGAATCCACGTCGATGACGTGACCTTCAATGTCGTTGCGCTTAATACGCATGTCCTTACGCCACCAAGCCGCGTCACCGGAACGTGCCCACTGCAACGCGGCCTCCGCTGGATCGCTGTCGCCGCGAGCCATCGCGGCGAGAATCCGTTGCGCTATCGGGTCGCTCTGCATCTGAACCACAGACTGGTTCAGTTCCTCAAAGTACTGCGGCTTATCCGGCGTGACCTTCTCGTAGTTCCGTGTATTGAGAACCAGATCCTGCTCACGCATCAAAGACGACTCAAGGAACTGAGCGTTCGTCTGCCCCATCGACGACAGTTCCCGAAGAACCTCACCCTCGGGGCCACCAAATGCGCTGTACTCGTAGTCGCCCACCTTGCGTGTGCTGTCGGCGCGACGCTTCGTGTTCATCTTCTTACGTCGAGCGCGGATCGCCTCAATGGCTGCACGCTGCTCATCCAACTGCGTCCGCATGGCGACCATGTCAGGGTCGCCCTCTTTCACGCCAGCAGCAATGTAATCCTCAATACCCCGCTGCGTTTGAATGATGTCATCGATCATCTGCTCTTCTTGACGAACCAGACGTGACTGGTTGACGCGCCGGTTAGACCAGCGCGTCATGTTCACCGGCTGATTCACCGCCCACGCGGGGATCCGCGATAACATCGGTGCTATACCTATGGACGCCATCGAACGGAGCCAGCCCTCCGCAACGTTACGTTGCGTGTAGCCCAGCCGCATAAGTACAGACGCCTTCCACAGCGACACGGCTGTATCAAGGCCACCCTTATACAGGCTGCCTCGACGTTTCCGAGCGAAATCCCTCGACGCTGCAGCAACCGAGTCAGTCTTGTCTGAATACTTGACAAGGATCTGAGCCGTCTCTTCAAGGACAGCCATGTCCAGCATCGGAACCCGTGACTCCAACTGTGACGTAAGCCTCGGGTCAACGCGCACCAGATCGCCGTTCTCGTCCACCAAATAGGCGCGACCGCTACGCAGCTTCTCAATGGAATCAGCGCGACGCTCATCGATCAGGCGGTAAGCCTCCTCCAGCAAGTCACGGTCAGGAAGATTCTCTGGGGTGATCGTGGTCGGGTTCTCGTCGATGCGCCGCCGATACTCAACCTCATCGATCTTGCCCTTATCGAAAAGTTTCTTAGCGCGATCCTGTTCCTTCGCGTTCCGCTTAGCGATCTCTTTCGCATACATGTGCTGGAACGAACGCAGTTCAATCTCCTGCACGTTGCGGAAACGGTCCTTCGCGCCAGCAGAGTTACCCCACAGGTTCAGCATTTCTGACGTGAAGTCAGGATCATCGCGAAGAGACTTCGCGTCAGACAACGCTGCACGAATCTCATCAGAAGACTTACCGATCTCAAACCCGCGAACGTCCACCATTCCCGATGCGCGGAAACCTGTCATCCACGTCCAGATGCGAACCTTCGGCAGGTAACTAGAAACCCTGTAAACAGACTCGTGTGCGACCGGAGCCGTCCCAGTCTTCGTGACATCAAGTTCCTGCTCGCGTGCCGCCTTACGAGCCTTCCGAGTGTTCTTCCCTCGGTTCGCTTTGCCACGCCTCCACGCCGCCGCAATGCGTGCAGCCTTCGCGTTGTTTTGACCCCAACGTTGAATCGGCTGATAAGCGTCCTCCGCCAGCATCACCGCGTCATCAAGACCACCAATGCGGGCATCCAACTCAAGTGACTTCAACGCATCATCAAGAGCCTTATCAGTTTGCCGCATCTGGGCAACAAGATTGTCAGGATCAACAGCAGCCTCAAGCGGTCGCGAAAACAAAGCAGGCAACTCAGATGCGCCAGCACGCATCTGCAGCATCTCGTACTGGTCCGGTGCGGAAGCACGCAGCATCGACACGAACAAGTCACCGCGAGTGTCCTGCAGCCGCTTAATGTACGACGGGTCACCCAGAGACGCGCCAAGGAAGTTCAGTGCATCATCGCGATTATTGATACGCGCACCAGCCGAAGCGAGTACATCCCGGTACATGCCCTGAAAGTCATATACGCCCAGCAGATCCTCATACGATCCGTTAACGATCTCATCCGCAAGCACGCTCGCACGGTTGTTCGCACCCATGCGAGCAGCCTCAACCTGAGACGTAGCCATACGAGTGATCGCAGGGCCAGCGATATTCATTCGCTTACTCGTCAAGCCGCTGAACGCCAGCGAGTTCGTCGGCATTCCCGTGACCTTCTCAATCGCCCTTCCAGAGCGACCGAAGTTCGTACCCAAACGGGCCACCTTCGTGGCCTTACCCAAAAGAACCAGCGGGTCGAGGAAGAACATCACCGTCGTGTCAATCAGACCCGACGCCCAGTTCACATTGAAATCCTCATCGAGGACATTGATGTTTGTTGGACCCCACTTTGCCTGCCTCACGGCAGGGTCAAGAATGTTGTCGCCCGTGATGCGGGACTCAATGATCTGCCCGACCGTTACATCTTTCGCCTGCTCGCGGGACAAGCCCGCGCCCGTGACATTCGACGTGAAGTACGAGTATTCGTCACCGACCCTGTCGTAGAAATCCGTGACACCTTGCGCCGCAGCACTCGACATCGGGCCGATGAACGGGATCGCGGAGAAGTCATCCGTCCAGAAGCGGTCAAAGATGCTCGTGTAGCCGTCACCGGACTGCATCGCTTCGGCCTTCTGGCGGGCGATACGCGCACGATCCAGAGCAGCCTCCTGCTGCTCAGTGCGCGAGAGAATGTTCGCCTGAGTTGTTGGCGTCTCGATATCGTTCAGCAGATCTCTAAGAGCCATTCGTTGGCTCCTGACTGATCATCCGCAGGAAGTTGTCCCGATCCTCCGCCGACTTCCAGTTAGTCATGCCAATACCGAAGACGATGCCTGTGGCGTGCAAGCCCAGCGCATCCACCGCAGCAGCGATGTCTTCTTCCAAAGATGGCATCAGGTAAATGACCTCAAGTGGCGAACGAAACGAACGAATGACGGTGGGACACCGGGACGGTTAGCGGCAGCCTCCAAAGCGGGAAGGTAGGTTGCGATCTGCATCGCATCCCTCGACGACTGATCTTGCGCCGACTTTGGCATACCGATTGATGCGCGGCCCGGACCCGGCCCGCGATCCATACCAGCGGTGACCGGCTCATCGGGACGCTCCGTTGGTGCGTCCAGTGGCGTGATCTTCGGCATTTGGCTTGCAGCCATTGGAGCTGCACCCTGAATGCCACGCATCTCCTGCTGCTCCCCGTATGCGGCATCCGGCATATCCATCGGTGTTTGCCTTTTAATGCCGTCGGTTCGCTTACTTAGCGAACCGGGACCAGAGACGGGGGCTGGGTTTCGTGGTGCTTGGTAACCACCCTCAGCCATCGTTAACTCGCTCTCAACGCTCGACGTGCAGAGTCATCCAGACCAGCGAACTTCTTCTTGCCGACATTGCGGCTAGCCTTCGTCGCCATCTTCCCGAACAACTGCTTACCGATACTTGCTCGCCACTTCTCGCGGCGAGCCATCTCCTTCTTACGGGCAGCCTTACGCTCCGCAGGCGACATGCCTTCCAACTTCTTGCGGAATGCTTCGCGACGGTTGTACTCCTCGCGAGTGATCTTGCGCCCGTACTTGTCCCGAAGAACAGCCTTCGCCTCTTTACTCTTCGGATTCTCGACGGCTTCTTCAGCCGCCTCGGCTGCACCGTCAGCAGCAACCTGCTGAACCTTCTCGTCTTGGATCTTGTTGTACGTCATAACCCCAGCGAGCGCAGCAGCAGGACCGCCAACACCGACCGCTGTAGCGAAGAACTTCCTCTTCTCGGCGCGGTCACCCGCAGCGTAAATCGTCTTAGCGCGATCCTTGATCGCCTTCTCCTGCTCGGCAGTCGTGTAACCACGACCCACGCGAGTGCGGGAGGACGTCGGATCATCAGGCTTCGCCGACGCTGCCTTACGACCCGGCATAGCGAAACCACCATCCGGTGCTTGCCGCTTCGGACGATCAGACAGCGGCGTCGATACGCCGCGAGTGGACTCCGGCTTAGAACCCATCGCGAATACGCGGCGTGGCTTCTCCCCAGCCTCACGCGGAGACTCAACATCCTTTTTCTGGGACTTCGGCTTCGCGGGACCGAAAGGCTTCTTCCGTGCCCGATCATTAGTGCGACCCGACGCATAGTCAGGAACTTCCGCTCGGGAGGAATCCTTCGGCTTCTTCGTGTCCTTCGGCTTCGTCGACCGCTTCGGAATCGTCACCTCTTCAGGTGTCTCCTCAGACTTCTTCTTCGACTTAGCCTTCGGCTTCGGCTTATCAGCAACGTTCGACTTCGGTGCTTCGTCCGCTGCCTTGCGAACATTACGCAAGCGAGTGGAACCCTTACCGCGAGTTGGAGTGAAACGCGGAAGATTCAAAGGATTAACAGCAGCGGGAGCTGCAGCACCGCCGCCCTGATTGGCGGCGAAACTTGCCGCTTGCGCGACGGAACGAGCATCCGGCAACTGATCCAGATTCCCATACAAGTAACTCGGGTAGTACGTCCGCATGTCGCCTTGCATGTACGACGGGCGGAAATCCATCGGACCCTGATAAGTGTTCGGGTCACCGGCCTTACGCGACACACCACCATCAGGCTGACGGCCCGGACGTCCGGGTGTTGGTTGCGGATCAGCGAATGGACTCGGGTTGAAACGACCCTGCTCAACATCCATGAGGTTCGGTTGACCCTCACGGAGTGCCCGGTCGACACGCGCACGCTCACCCTGAACAGTCATGGCGCGGCTTTGCGGACCAGTCGCTGCACGCCACTTATCGACCCTCTTCTGGTAAGCAGCATCCGACTCAGGGTTCTTCATCGGTTCGCCGTTAGCCTTATAGCCCTGCTTGGGTTTCGCTACACGGCTCTGCTTCTTCTCACCAAGACGGTACGTCGAGTTCGTGCGAGCGTTCTGCCACTCAGCCAAACGGGCCTGAAACTGAGCATCCGTCTCACCGGCACGCTTAGTAGGCTCCGCCCCCCGAGCAGGAAGTTTCATGCGAGGAGGAACTTTGCCTCGCTTGAAACCAGTCGGCCTATTGCCGAATGGCATCTCCTGCATCAAACGGCGCGTCTTGTCAAAGTCCATGCCGCCGCCCTGAACATAATCTTTATAGGCGGCTTCCTCTAACTCGACACGAACCTGCGGGTTCTCATCAAGGAACTGAGCGCGACGCAACTGATCCAGTTCGTCAGGAGTCATCATCGACTCCGCTGCCTGCACTCGATCAGGTGTGGCGTTCGGGTTGCGAGGGTTAGATTTCGTTTGGACGGTTTCCCACGACTTCTTCGCAGCCCGATAACCCTCGTACCAGTTGACCTTCTTTCCGGTCTCCGGGTCGATCTTCTTGAACTGGTTCGCCTTTGGTTCTTTAGTGCCATCCCACGTCGTCGACACTTGATCCTTGGACAAGCCTTGCGACTTGCCCTTGTTGTCTCCGCGAGAGATCTTCCGCTTCAAACCATTGTCAATGACGCGACTGACGTTAACGGAACCCGACTCACTTGTTACGCGAGTGTCCAGAACTTCTGGTGCTGCTGGTGGCTGTGGCCTCGGTCGAGCGGGGCGAGGGCGCACATTGAAGTTAGGTGTCAGCCCGTCGGTTCGTGGCTGTTGATCGGCAGGGAAACCAGCCGGAGGGCGTGTCTGCGGTGGCTGCATACGCTGCTGCGCCTGTGCAGCCTGAACCATCTCCTGCGGGGATGGACGGTTCGGTGCAGGAGCAGCGGTATCCGCGCCACCTGCACGCATCGCTGCCGCAGAGCGGCCCCGCTGCTTCGCGATCTGCGACGGGGCAGCACGGAAACCACGAGCGAGAGCCGCGCCCGGCCTGCGGAATGCGGTAGCCGCCATACCGGCGGCAAGCAAACCACCACCAGCCTCCAGTGAAGCCCTGTCGTAACTCTCAATCGAATACTGATTGATGGCGTCGCGAGCGATCTGAGGGTTCACTCGACCACCAGCAGACAACTGCTGGCTGGGTACGAAGGAACCAGCCTGCGAAGCGATGTTCGCTGACGGATCGGCAGCAGCACCCAACGGGCCAGCAAGACCCATCAGATACGACTTCATCCACTCGATTACGGCGTTATCGCCGTTCTTCTTCGGGAAAGTTCTGCGCCTGTTCGGCGGTTCTCCTCGTGCCATGTTTCCTTCTAGTAAGGCTTCTTCTTCTGCTGGCTCTCAATCAACTTGCCGAGGTCGCCGGGGTTCCGAGCGAAACCCTTCGGCTTCGCCTTCGTCTCGCCCTTGATCCGCTTCGCCTTGGCCTTGCGCTTGCGGTAACCGCGAGCGTCGTCCTCGTTGATTGCCTGCTTCGCGGCAGCCATGCCTTTCTTCGTGTACGGGAATTTCTTCCCCTTAACGTTTGGCACGACTACTTCAGCTTCGTGTTGTTGCCCTTGATGCCCTTCGGCTGCGAACCCTTAGCGACCTGACCGCCGCCAACAACACCGCCGCCGTTCTTCTTCGGCTGGACAACACCGGCCCCGGTGGGAGCCTTGCCCATACCGCCCTGCTTTCCGATCATTCGTTTCTCCTTATGCGGGAACTTGTCTGGACACTGCGCCAGACATCACGGGCCTACCTGTACCCGTCAAACCAGCAAGCAGCCGCTGCATAGGCGGAGGTGCTGGCATGGCTTCGTTCTGCACCGGACCCTGTTCAAGTCCAGCGTTACTGGGTGCGGCCCCCATGTTCGGCAGCGCATCCATTTCTGGAGCCTGCGGCTCCGGCTGTTTCGGAGGCTCAAAAGCCTTCTGCACGGCATCCTCAAGAGCCGTGCCCTTCTTGCGTTCGTCAATCACCGTCGCCAACTGGCGGATGATCTCCATCGGGTTCTGGCCCTGAGCAGCCATCTGCGGGATCGCTGCAGCCATCGACGCGACACCAGCCTTCAGCGAGTCACGCATCTCCTCCATGTCAATGGCCTGCTCCTCCTCGGAAGCATTCAGCGAAATCGGGAGGTTCCGTCGAGTGAACGAACGGGAAATGAGTTTGTCGCCGCGAGCCTGCAACGCGAAAATCAGTGAACGGTTGGGGTCAAGACCAGCCATCAAACCGTGGCTAATGGTCACACCATAGTTGCCTTTAATGTCGGCTGATGGCTTGTACTTCAACTTGTACTGAACGCCGTTAGCGGTGGCAGAGACCTCGCGTTGCACATCACCGAAGTACGCCTCGTCGACGGCCAACGCGAGAGACACAGCCTCTCCAAGCGTCGCACCCATAATCGACTGGGCGGTCTTAACCTGTGAATCGAAAGCAGCCTGCAGGGCTTTCACGCCCTGCCCTGTCACAATCGACCCGTCCGCTTGCCCTGCTCTTGACTCTGGGAAACGAGTACCGAACTTAAGTTCCTCGGACAGCAGGTTGTTTTCAGCGAACGACATGCTCGGCACATCCAACGGGATACGCCGAATCTTCTCAGGAGTATTAGAACGGATAACAGAATCCGGTCCTATACTAAGTTGCGTTACATCCTGCGGTAACGCCAACGGAGCCTCGACACTTTTCTGTGTCGCCTCCATCATCAGCAGCGCGAGTCGAGCCTTAGCCGCGTATACAGGCAGTACGTCATCGAACTGGCCGCGTGCCTCACCGTCGAGTGACGGTCGCAACGCGATAACGACGGGAACCTGACCGATCTTGTTCTCCGACCGTGCAAGAACCAGCCCCTCCCGTTCCGGCAGGAACATCACCGAGGTGTCCTTGTCGTACCAGCGGACAACCTCAATCATCGACGACTCGTCGATGCGGTTAAACATGCCCTGCTTCAAGATCTTGTCGGCATGCTCAGGGAACATCGCCGCCAAATCGCCTGCTTTACGCAAGAACACATGGCAGTACACCTGCATGTCGCCGAAGCGATCCATGTCAAAATATGCGCCCTCGCAGGACTCCACATGAATGTGAGGCCGCTGATCCTTAAAGTGCGGTTCCACGCGCAGCGGCACAAACCCGTAAGTGATGAACTGGTCGGCGGCACGAATAAGATTCGTACTCATCTTCGACGCAGCCACATAATAGTTAGCGATCTTTGTGCGCTTATCGGCTTTCGTGCGGGCGTTCTCATCCAACGTCGAATCACCCGAAGCGGTGATCGACGGCAGAACACCCACCTGCTCGCTTAGATCCTTCGCGACAACATCGATCATGTTCGCGACAATTGGCTTCGACCACATGCCCTCAGGGAACAAACCCGGAAAAACCTGCTCCGCGTGCCCAGCACGCACAGCAGCAACCTCACGCATACGCCGGTCGCGTTCCGCGTTGCGTTTACGGATCGCATCGAACCGTGCCGCGTAATTGGTCATTTACAGCCTTCCAACTGTTTGAGCCGTTGCCAGCTCGTCAAGAGAAATCACATAACGTGCATCCACGTCACTGCGGGAAGCGAACTGATTCGGGAGGAACTGCGAAACCCCCGCCGACTGCGTCAACACTTCCCGCGCCACAATCTCGCAAAACCACAACGCCATCACGGCGTCCATCTTCAACTTGCTGCCCTTCACACCCGGACGCCAAGTGATCAACTGCTCAATCAGTTTCTTAATGTTCTCAAAGTTGCTCGTATCCGGCAGTTCCAGCAGATGATCGCCAGCATGCTTGAAGGTCTCCTGACCTTCACGTTTCGTCTTCGACCCAAACAACGGCGCAAGAGAAGCAACACCAAAATCTGGATCCGACTTGTTCGTGGACGTGTGATGAGGGCGATACGCGATACCCCGATTCGCTAAGAAAGATCGGATCTCCTCATCCTGCGTCAAAAACAACTGGAACGCATTCGACTCGACAATCACCGTATGCGGTTTAAACCTGTCCGCCCACGAATAAATCAACTCACGAATCGCGGCAGGAGTCGGCGCAGACATGATGTTCACGTCCAAGACGTAACGCTTATTCGTGCGCCGATCCACCGCATACGCGACAGCAGCAGTCTCCCCCGCCATCGCAGGGTCAATCCCAATCACCCGATAAAAGTTGCTGCTCTCAGCAGGGTGACCAGCCGCCCCAGACACCAACGGCCCCGGCTTCCTCATTCCATTAACTGCGCCCCTGACGCATACCGGGTCGAAAATGGCATCCTCGGCAATATCGAGATTCTGGTACACCAGCGACCATTTGCCGGGACCAACCTCGTTGCGGACCACACTCAAACGCGGCCCACTCCACCTCTCAAAGAAACCATCCTCATCAGGAAGGTCACCCTCCGACAGGGGAATATCACACTTCGGCCACAACGTCTCCCACTCCTCAGGAGATTCCCCGTAGCCAAGAACAGCAGGCATCGCCAAATACGTCCACGGAATCTTCCCATCCGTGTAATGCTCAGGGTTCCGCAGCTCCCGATACAAATCAATCGGAGCAACCCGCGTACCCACCACCAGCAACTGGCCGCCATTCGGAGGAAGGCGGGACGCCACTTCCTGCCGAATCCAGTCCTGATGCTTCTCCCACTCCCCCGCGTTCGACAGGGTCACCACGTCGTCGAGAACAATCAAATTCGCACGCGAACCATAGATGGCCCCACCTGCGCCCAATGCCTCAACCGTCGGGTCTTTCTCCCCGGAATCGCGTGCATCCCCGCCCAAATAAATCTTATTAGCAGCCCACTGGTCAGCGGTGGCCTTATAGCCATCCGCTGGCCCAAACGCAAACTGCATATCCGCATAACGAGGATGCGTCAACCGCTGCTTAATCGCATACAGGAACTTCTTCGCCTGCTCCTGAGTCTTCGACACAATCAACACATTGATGTTCGGATCC
>Ga0070745_1000982_pt1 | contig 16093 bp, 11 predicted proteins | sample VirMetDEL_Mar_4_FD_77438 | JGI IMG/M metagenome (GOLD analysis project Ga0070745, IMG submission 77438) | Aqueous microbial communities from the Delaware River and Bay under freshwater to marine salinity gradient to study organic matter... | ecosystem: Environmental > Aquatic > Marine > Coastal ...
AAGTTATATCGTGTCTGATTAATAGTCAGAATCCGCTTCAGTTAAACTCGCATATTGACGTTCTAACTTAGCTTTCATATTCTGTAATTCCGAAAAGAAGTTGTCAAATGCATCTTTATCATTAACAATCAGTTTACCTAGAATAGATCTAGCACCTTTAAGCATATTAGCGGTTTTTGCTTTATATTGCTTTAGTTCATCGTCCGATAATCTACTAGTAGTCGGTTTATCCGATAATTCTCCGGCTCGTCTGTCACGTCTACTATATGGCTGAGGACTAGAGCCTTTTACACCAACATCAAACACAGATTTAGGAGCAGCAGGTTTAAATCCACCACTATATTTAGAAGCCCCTGATGGTTTCCAAGTACCGGCTTCTTGACGTTTTGCTTTCTCGTCTTCATACCATTGTTCAAACTCGTCTTCACCTATTCCGAGTTTAGACTTAGCCTTTGACCAAAGATCTTTTAATGATGCTTCGTGTAATGCAGATTCATATAAAAAAGGAGTCCCTGAATTAACAATAATTCTATGACCATTTTCTGTTAATACATTAACACATTCCTGTAATGAAGCTGATTTGCCATATTCGAAACTAAGATCGATTAATTGAACCAAATCAATTGATTCACGCAATACCTGACCCTCATTAATAGATACTAAAATAAATTTTTCCATTGTAAATACCTTGAGTTGATAATTTATAATAGTTTATAAAAGTTAATAAAATATCATTTTTTCTTGTTATTTCTCATGTCTATCATGACACCCTCATAACATACACCGAAATTGTTATTACGTGACCCTTTAAAGTACTCTCTTAAATCATCCCGTTGGATATTTTTACTTAATAGACGCTTACCACTATTGATGGATTCAATAAATGTATAAAAATCAGAAAATCCAACATTGAACATTGGAATTCCATTATAATTAAAATCGCCTATCGTTTTACTCATAGATACATTTTACCTAGTTTTTTCCAATTAGCCGTCTGGTTTTCAATGCGATGTTTATCAGTACTTAATAGATCACTTCCTTCTAATTCTTGAGCAATCTCTACTATTAATCGTATACCTTCACTACTGACTTTATCACTTTCTATTAACTTATTTTCTATGCAATAGCGAAGACATTCATCATATTCACCAATAGGTCTCATATTAAATGTTAATTCAACCGAACGTTTAATGTTATAATCAAAGTCAATTGAAGTAGGCACTGAGTCTTTTCTGAGGGCATATAACAGAAAAGTTGCTATTGTCAATGCATTGCAGGCCAAGTCATTAAAATTTAGATGTTCAGGTATATCATGTATTGATTCATCATCATGATATAAATAATCAGGTAGATAAGACTTATCTTGGACCTTTGTTACTATATTACCTAATGTTTCCCGTATTTCTTCAAAATCAACTTTATTTCCCTTACTTATCACAAATAACGGATCTAAATCCTTAACAAAAGCATAATTACGAAAAAATGACCTAAGTTGGTCAGATCCAATTGATTGCTTTATAAATGTTATAAAATTATCCAATCCTGTATAAGCCCATTTGTCTTTAGGATTAGGATTATTATTTATATTACCGGTGCCATCTATAATATCTAAATGACATGCATCAGTTTCATCGTAATCTTCAAAAACACGCTTTGCTATATATATCAATGCGTTATTATCGAATTCACTCTTTTTTTCTTGATATGATTTAAAATCCATGATTTACCAACTTTATATTATATAGTTTATATTAATGAATCAACTATAGAACCTATTATAGACTTACCACCAGCATCATTTGTGATCAAACTATCCCTTGACAATGGAGCTAACCACGTACTGCGCTTACTGTATGTAGTACTTCTTAATGTAAATTCTATTTCAGGTAATTTATTATTAACAAATCCCCCGGTGAACGTTTGCTTACCGCTTGCTTCTTGCCATATTTCTAAATGGTAAGCGGGATCTTTTTTAGGTACTAGAAAACTTCGTAGCCAACCTTCTTTCACAGCCTTGGAACAAACTGCTTCAAATGCTGGCTTTCTACTTTGTGGCTCCACTGAATTAGGTCCTATATCAATTGCTTGTACTATAGTACCGTCACCTAAATGCTTAGATATAGTAAATCCACGTTCATTTCGCTGGTATTTTATTTCTTCTATCATTGCATTCTTAACATATGTAATATTATCTTCACCTGTAACAGGCTCTCTTCTAGCGAATCCCCGCTCAGCTTTAGCTGATGCATATCGCTCAACGACAGCGTAACCACCACCCTTAGCAGCCTTACTGCCATATAAGTCCCATGTTTTATTATTCTGTAGGTTATTGAACATTGCACGGGCCTGATCTTCTTCGGATCTAAATGTACTTGTTAAATATGCTGATGTTATACCAGCTTCGTCACATAATGTTCTTATAATAGCCTTACTCAAATCACTTACAACGTCTTCTCTTGCGTTTTGAGCATATTTTATTACAACTCCCGATCCCTCAGGTTGTGATAATGTACCATCAGGATTGCCCCCACCGGGTGCCCCGTCATTGGCATATCTGAATATAGTAGCATTGCATATCTTATCGAATTTACGTTCAATTAATCCAGCTTCGGTGTGTTCAAAAGGTAAATCAGAAACACTTGCACCAAATTTAATCGGTGGTATACCAACACCATTATAAATTAGATTCGCTTCAGCTACTCGTCTTTTTCTAATTTCATATCCAATTTCATCGCCATTTGTATCAGCTGTAATACGAAGTAAAAAATCAGCTACCCATGTGAAATATCTATTTGCTATATTCTTATCTTTGGGTAATCCATATTCAGCATCAATATTACCATCATTCGTTATAGGGACTTTATTTCCGCTTTCATCTAATATTACATCAAAATCGGATATACCATACATACGAACTTTATATCTATAACCAATTAAATAATATATTCCCATGGTCACACAATAGCTTATGAACGCTGATATATCAGATTTATTATTCTCTAATGCAATACCATTAGTCCACAAGAAACTACATACAGCAGTCTTAACATATTCCGGGCATGCATTATTAGTTAATGCTCCCCAATGTCCATGTGCCCAATTTCGTCTATTTATTATACTTCCCCATAGTTTAAGTTGAACATATCTAAAGTAAGAGGATTGCATCTGGGCATCAGTTAAGGTAAAATTCGATAATTCCTCATCGTCTTCAACTTCGTCTATGGTTAATGTAGCAGCTCTTTTTATTTTTTCAAACTCTTCTGCCGTAACTCCACCTTTAACATCCCCTATGGGATTAAGATTTTTATCGGTTGTATTTACAGCAAAAATTGTCTTTAGGAATAAATCTCTTTTCGTGCCACCTTGATCCAATAATATATTTGCACCTAGCTTTATACCGCTGCCTGTCGAATAAAATTTATTACTCTTTACTAGCTCTTGCTTATATAAAAAATCCCAGTTAGGTTGAAAAAATCCTGACTTAAATACATTGGCAATACTAACAGGTAATCCATCAAAGCCAATTGCAATCGGAGGTATTAAATCAGCATTATATGGACTTGTTCCCATTACCGCAGTTGTCTGAGCATCAACTATTCTTCGTGTAGCATCAATTGCAGCCATTTGCCGACCATAAACAGGTATCCAATTTAAACTTTGTAATCCAGCACCCACTGCATTTAATTGAGCATTATTTGCACTGGATCGTATATCTAGCTTATCTAATATATTTTGGGTATCGTTTGCTAACACGCCATATTCACCGTCACCTAATACAAAGTAAAACATTTCAGCTAATGCACTAGATAGTTGAGAGTACCTAGTTTGATTTATAGCCGGGACCTGCGCTCGCTGTTCCTTAGTTAACCCGTTATTTTCATCATTAACATCAAAGAAGTTGTACTTATTGAAAATCTCATAAAATTTACCTTCACGTCCACCTGCTTTTCCAACGGTACGCTTAACTGCTCTAATGAGCCTTCCTGAATAATGGGTATTTAATGGCATAGTCTACCTTAATATACTTATTTTATAAACATAATTTATCATAGTTTATTACATACACAAATAAAAAATAAAATAATTTTCTAGTGTTATAAACTATTACTAAATACTTTTAGGGTTTTTTAAGAGGAACTTCATATGAAAACCGAAGAAAATAATAAAAAAATGACTGCTATTCAATTTTTAAGATCTTATGAGGAAACTCAAAAGATTATGGAAAATATTGCTGATGATACCGCCAAAGAGCAAGTATCATTAATGGAATCTGCTACTATTAGCGACTATACAACACAAGATGGCGTTTTCTTAATGGAAAACTTATTGGATGTTGAAGTTAGCGATGGTGAAGATATGCAACCACGTTACTATAACTCTCCTGTAGATGAACTTAGTGATTCTGATAAATCACTTATCGTTGATGAGTTTACTAAAATGATTTCTGATATGCATGAAGACATCATTGACTTCTCCGATATTGGTCCAGTGGCCACTGTTATCCAAGACAGATTCGGGTTTAAACAAGATGTTGAAGGCTTCTTAAGAAATACTATCGAGAAAGCAGTTGATTGGCAACAAAGTCAACAGTATGCACATGATAATGTATCTGCCGGTGAAGAAGTTGCAGCTGAAGCTCCCGTTGAACCTGAAGGAATTGAACCTGAACGTGCACCAACTGATATAGAACCAGAAAGTCAATCAGGCATAGATGGAGGTGACGGAGTTGGATTATCCCCGGAAGAAGTTCCTATGGATTTACCTGTTGAAGAGCCTGTCGCAATGGAAGAGCCTGTCGCAATGGAAGAGCCTGTCGCAATGGAAGAGCCTGTCGCAATGGAAGAACTCTCTGATGTATCAGTTGATGAAGCCCCTGAAGATCTCGGTGAAATGACAGAAGATGTTGTCGAAGATGTTGTCGAAGATGTTATCGAAGATGCTGCTGAGGAAGTCGAGGAAGAAGATGAAGCCGAGGAAGCTGAGGAAGCTGAGGAAGAAGATGAAGATGAGCTTGATATTGACATTCAATTAGAATCTATAAAATCGGGATACTTAAATAAAAAGAACCAAATCGATGCGTTAGTAGAATCTGCTTCAATTGAGCTTGAAAAAGAATCAAAAATTGATGCACAGCTAGAAGCAATCAAATCTGAAATTCTTGGATCTCAGACAGCAATAGTTGAAGAAGCTGACATGTTAGATGTACCTGACATTGATATTGATGATACTGATGCAGTAGTTGAAGAAGCTGATGACATTGATGATATGCCCGCAGTTGAAGACGAATCCGCAACTAGCGAATGCTATGGTGCAAAGGTCGAAGCTCAATTAGAATCAATTGCAACTCAATACCATAAGTCAGAAGACGCAAAGATTGAAGCAATCGAAAAAGAAGAGAGAGTAACAGCTCAACTCGAATCAATTGCATCTAATTATCACGCAACTGAAAAAGCTAAATTGGAAGCAATTGAAAAGGAACAGGCAGTTGACGCTAAACTTGATTCTTTAGTAGAAAGCTACCAAGCATCACAAAAAGCTAATCTAGAAGCTAGAAAAGGTGTTAAAGCAAAACTTGAAGAACTCAATAAATAAAAACAAAAATACCTAAAAGTAGAAAGCAGGGCACTCGCCCTGCTTTTTTTTATGTATATTTATATAATAAATTTATAACATATTGGTACCATATATGAAAATCGTATTTATTGACACAGAAACGACAGGAATGAATAGAACTGAAAATGATATTATTCAGATTGCGGGTGTCGTACTAGAAAATGGTAAAGAAATTGATTCATTTGATTATAAATGCCAGCCTGTAAACTGGGATAAAATTAACTCATATGCATTAAAGGTCAATAATACTACCCGTGAGCAACTTAAGACTTACCCTACACCAAAAGAAACATTTAAAAGATTATTATATTTTCTTAGAAAGCATTATGATGGTAATAACGAAAAGCTTATCATGGGTGGACAAAATATAAAAGGATTTGATTGGGCATTTGTATTAAACTTCTGGAATAAGCATAAAGATCCCACTGATCCCTCCTTTGATAATTTTTTCAATGATAAAATTTTATATGATTTAATGGATTTAACAAAACCACTAAAAAATAAAAACATACTTAAAGTTGAAAATATTAAATTAGGAACTATCATCGAAGCATTAGATATTCCAATAGAAGGTAATCTACATGATGCACTCACTGATATTATAGGTACATATAAAAGCTTTTATAAAGTTGTTGATATATGGCAAGAGTCACTTAAAAGCGACCCTTCCCTATCATCATTACTTTCTACTGATATAAAGCATCTATTTAAAGAAATGAAAATATTACTCTAACATTGTAATAAATGAAGAAGTGTTAACTTTATATTCTTTGATCCCAATAAACTCATAAAATGTTTGTTGGGATTTTTCATTTTCTTTTATATCAATATAATTAACAATCTTTATGTTTTCTGGGTACTTAGATTCTAACTCTAATGCTTTAGTATTATATTCATCAATTTCATCGGATATAGAAATAACAGAGTTATCAATTCTTCCTACTAATATAATTTTTATGTTTGGTATAGCATTAATTAAATAATCTATATGATTTAAATAGATACCGGAAGCATCGCCTATAACAGATTCAGTGCGATTGCTTATATAATTCAATATAATGTTAATCTGCTCTTCATTATAATTAAGTTCGGTTGTGTCTTGGTATATATCAGATCTCATTGAATATTCATGAGTAACATTAACATTATCTTGATCATTTAACATGTTACAGACAATTGTCCTGCCATAATCAGATATCCCGGTAACTAATACAACCTCTTTGTCATTAGTATTTAACTCTATCAACGGCTTATCATTTAATTTATCCCTAGCAAATAATAAATTCTTATACACTCTTTCCATATGCGAAATTGGAACTTTGTTATCATTAAATAAATCATATATAATATTATATGAGGATTCGTAGTCTCCTGCCCAATATGCTGATATACTAAATTCATCCCAAAACGAAAACTTATATATACTGCGTTCTATAAATAAATCATCCGTTTTAATAGAAGCTTCGCACATTTTACCAAAACTATATGCCAAATTATATTTACCGGATGTTCTATATTTATGTACTATCTTATATATAGGCTCTAATCGATGGGGTTTAGTTTCAAATGCCATTAAGTAATTACCTAATGCATTTGTCCAATGCATATTTAATTTTATCATGAGATTGCCTATCATATAATACGAGTAGAAAATCTCCTGATCCCATCCTCCCATTTCAATACGCTTTTGGTATCTATCAATAGCATTTGCATAATCACCGGCATCTTTATATGATTGTGCTAAGTAAAACATATATCTACTATTATTAGGCTCATCTAATAGAGCAGCTTCTAACACTAATACATCTCGTTTAAATTTATTTGGGTCACGTGATCTATTACCATCTACACCAGGGAAATTAGTTAATCCGGGCAAAATCTCTTTAGTTTTATTGGCTATATCATCGCATGTTATATATTCATGTATGACACTTTCATAACGCCAATCAATGCTATTATTGACTAATTGTACTCGACTGTATATTAAACCGCTATAATCCGTATATATTGAATACATATCAGCAGTTAATTCAGGTAGTTTGAAATCTTTATCTTTGCGTAATATTTCATCGGCATCAATTATTAATATATAATCGGCCTTATCTTTAGCTAGTTTAAGTGCTTCAGATCGATTCCATGCAAAATTTTTCCATGGGGCTTCGTGTAACTCTCCCGGAACTTCCTGCTTAAATTCTTCTATTATTTCTTTAGTGTAATCAGTTGAACCTGTATCAACAATAACCCAATAATCAATAATATCCTTTACCGAATCAAAGCAACGTCTTATAACCGCAGATTCATCTTTAACAATCATATTAAGACATATAGTCTGTTTCATATAAATTTCCTAAGTTCATTTTTTATAAATATACTTTAAATAATTATATAAACTATACACATGAGAGATATATTCATTAACTTCCTAGAATCACTAAAAACACCTCAAAATAACACTCTGATTGATACTATAACAGAAGGATTCATTAGCTGCATTGAATCAATACATATCGACAATAATACTTATTTAAGAGGTGAACCAATTGAAGCAATGCAAACATCATTGACTCTTGGTGTATTACCCTCATCTAAAAGGGATACTACAATAAAGCCTGAAAATATAACACATAGGCCCGATAGAGTCTCTATTGGTAAGGGCAATAAATCAATGAATCCTGCGTTCATGACTGAGTTTTTTGGTGATGGTAAACTTATTTATGTGATAGATTCTAATATACAACACACAAAAGGATTTAAATCAAATTCTGATCACCCACAAAGTACTGAATATCTGGCAAAACGAGTATCACCATTTTTAATAACAGGTATAATTGTAAATGACATCGATGAATCCAGTGTAAAAAGTAAATTAAACTCAATTATAAATTCAACCACCGATGATAAGTTAAAGGCACATCTCCAAACTATCAATATTATAAAAGAATCTGATATTTAAAATAAAAACGCATAAAACAAAGTTCTATGCGTTTATAAAAAAGATGATGGTAATTGTAATCCCTAGCACAATTCTTTTGCTCTACCACTGAGCTACTTCCCCTCGTAATGGGGAAGGCTGGACTTGAACCAGCGACCAAAAGATCCAAAAGTATAGAAGGAAGGAATTATCATAGCCATCTTCTTTGTATAATATAGTAAAAATATACCATAATAGTATTTTTTTATCTAGCGTAATGTTCCTTCCAAACACTGCGAGTTAATCCAACATCAGTTAATACCGGATCGGACTCATCGCTAAGCTTACCATATGAACTGATGCGATCAAGATCACCCGGCTCCAAATCAAAGTTCATTACTAAATCTATTACTTGGTTAGTAAACTCATCATCTAGTATTTCATCTATATTTTCTGGTACAGCAAAGTAGTTTTTTTGACCCCGATTTTTATTTATTTGATTCCTCAGAGCAGCCCCGAATTCAGAGAATTTAAATCCTGTGATTCTTTCAAATTCTTTGGGGGTTATTTTCTTTGCTCGTTGCATAATAATCCACCTATCATCTTCATCAGCATCGATTAGATCAGGCACTAATCCTTTATACATGCTATGTAATCCCCAATCGCCTTCAACGTAGTTTTGAGCCAGCCCTTTTTTATTTTTAGCCAGTTTCATAACAGTTTCGTCATCAATAGCATATACAATTCTAGCACTACCGCTGCCTATTCGTTTTAGTTTTTCATCTGCGTATCGCTTTCTACCAGCAAATGATTTTAGTTCCTTAAATTCATCTATATTGAAATCAGAAGGATAATTCAAAGATTCATTTAATGAATTAATGAAGGCTTCACCGTCTATAGTTCGATGTGTATTATGTCCTAATGTTGGATACTGGGACTTAGCTAGATTGTATAATTCAGTTCCTAGTCCATTGCGCCTATATTCAGGTACTACATATATATTTGCAATAACTGGATTATTACCTCGTTCCATTATTTGGATACCGGCAATTGGTTTACTGTCTAAATACTTAATAAATCTAACGCTACCATATTCATCTTTATATTGAATAACATCACCGAATGAGTTAACCTGTTTTTCTATGCCTACCATTGGATTATCGGCAGCAATAGTAAGCTCATTACTTTCTATAATACTTTCATTACTCTTAGCTTCTCGCTCCATCTCTTCCAATCTAGTATAATAGTCGGGAAATTCTTCAAGATGATCCATAGCAATTTCTTCGGCTAACCCCAAATCATTTGTATGTTCCATCTCTATTTCAGTGCCCTTTTTTAATTGCTCTAATATATCAGTTATGCCTACATTATGCTTTTTAGATATATCACCAATAGTTAGATTATCAGCGTTACCACCTTCTATTTCATCTATATTACTATGTGGAGTAGTTGCTTCAAATATGATGTTATATCCATTCAACACTGATTCAATTAATTCTATATTTTCGGTTCTCTTTAAAGATTGTATAAATTGTTTAATCATGATTAATTCTCATCATATTCGATAATAATTTCAGGGACCGCATTACCAACAGTAGATGAACCAGTAACCTTTAATTGTAAATAGATAAAATCGGTTTCACCTGCAGCTAATGGATTTGTGGTACCTCCATTAACAGTATTAATGTTATAATTACCAATTAGAGAGGTGTCGATATTAGTTATAATATTCCCATACCCTGCATGGTTTACTGATTGATATGATAATGCTGACTGCCCGGCAATATTAATTGCATTTGGATCGACTAACACAACTTCATTTGCAGTTGCTCCGTCAGTCACGGTAATACCTTTAATAATTATCTCATTTTCTACATTGGCTATTATAGAACTAGCATTATCCAAAAATCTGATAGGATCTGTCGCTCCACTTAGATTTGTAAATCTATATAGTCTATTTTTCCTAAAATTCAATTCTGGATTTCTAACTCCATTTAGAAAGTAAACTTTTTGCCCACTCTCAAGCGTCTCTACTTCAACTGTATAATCAACAATTTCAATAGGATCGGCAGATAGATCCAAAATACTAATAGTACTACCAATTGTAATATCACTTACATCACCGTATTTAAACCCATTTGGATATGAAGTTAATAGAGCAGACGTTGCATTTATAGTAACGACTCGCTCTCCGCTACCATTTATAGAAACTACTATATCACTATCACTTATAGCTAAATCAGTATCGGGATCATATACGGTAAATTCTACTGTATCGCTAGTCTTATCGACAAATTGATATGTATTTCCCTCAACGATAGGTACATCTAATTGACGCTCTTCATTTAGATATATTAAATTACCTGTCCCAATATCATTTATAGTAATATTATAATTAGTCTCAGATACTTGTTCATCAGGAGTCTGTCCCATTTCACCACCAACGGTAACTAAGAAAGGAGCGTCTTGTGTATAGTTCCATATACTATTAGTTGCTACTAGAGACCCGTTATTAGTAGGTCTAGAATAACTCTGACTCATACCGATGAATAACAACGCTTTGTTATTATCATCAGGTTCATCAATAGCAGGGTATATACGAATATTACTCAACTGATTGTCCGGTGGAGTTTTTAACTTTAATTTAAATATTGATTCAAATGAATATGTAGTATCATTTTCATCATCAGGTCTATAAATGCTATATGTATTCACATCAGTTATATCATCACCGGGAACAATAGGATCGCCATACACAGCTGGCACGGCAGCATCGATACGCTTTAATCCAATACTAGAAACAGGAGTACCAAACTCACAATCTTTCCCTGTATACTTTATTACTTGAAATTCTGCTGGCATTTTTACTCCTTACATATCCAAGTCGGTTAAAATAAATGGCCTTGCGCTCTCGTCTAATATACGCTGCTCTACATCTTTTAAATCCGACCTAGCATCAGTTAATAATCGTGAACCATTAACTTTCCCTCCACCCGGAAGTGTATAATCATCTCGATCTAAAATTTCACCCCATATTATCTTAGTTCTGGCAGTCACTAAATCTCTAAAGAGGATATTAGCAAATATCTCAGAAATAGCAGCTTTTCTATATACTTTACAGATAGCAACTCTATCATTACGAGGTGTGGGGAATATTCTTAATCTATGTTGCTGTGGATGAAACCTTACTTGATATTGAATACCAACTAGTTTTTTAACATCTGCTATATATCTCATGGCAGCAGTATAAGTTACTAAATCAAATTGCGACCAACCCGTGGTGGCCACTAATGATTCCATTGCACCTACATCAAAAGCAGTCCATGGTGTAAACCCATTACCAAATGAAGGTGCTGCATCTATTACATCAGTTACTTCTTCAGGTACATCATATTCAATTATACCTTGACGAAGCAATATAATCATCCAATCGTGGAAATTAGCCTCATCTTGATTGTGTCTATACATCCAATCGAGGGAATCATTTATGGCTAAGTGAACGTGACCTAAGCCATCTTTTTCTGCTAATTCTAATTCTAATTCTAGGACTGGGTGACCTAAACGAGCTTTTACGTACTCTACTACGTCATCTCTAGTTACATATATTCCAAGGCTCATAATATTCCAAATGTTCGTTTATACTAGTTTATAATATATCTCGAACATCGGGACTATTTTTATTTTCTAGGAATTTGACTATCTTCTCAACAGAAACATCATTTTTCAAATTTTCTACCACGGGCTTTTCCTTTGAAATATCTGCCCGTCTAATACCAGAAAGTTGAGAATTTGATACTAACTTTTCAAATACTGACTGATTTTTATTTCTATCGGTATAATCACCTTGTTCTTCGTTCTGTGATTCGATGTTAGCCCCTGCACCACGTACCGTACCATCAGATTCATTCTTTCTGGAATTTATCTCAATTCTCTTATATAAATCACGTAACTGATCATAGGTTAGTAAATCTTGTGCTTGTATAGCACCAAATTCATTTTCCAGTGTATCTAATTGATTCTTATTGGAACCTTGTAAGAAATAATCATGCATAAATTTTATATTAAGATTGATGAAATCATCATTTATTTCATTAAATTCTTCTATAATTTGATCAGCAATCAATTTATGCAAAACGAACGTATCCCCATCTACAGGATTATTATTCTCATCATATCCATCAATAACAGGCACTTCTGTGGTTATAAAGTTTATTTCAGATGAACCTTCTGGGATAAATACCCCATCTTGATATTGCCCGAATTCAACATGGTCGAAATCAATCTGTTTTTGTCCAAATGTATTACCACTGCCTTCTGGTTGAGTGGATCGAGCTTCTAATACAGGTAAGGTTAGTGTACCGTCACTAAGTTTTATATATGAGCTATCAGGAAAATTATCGATATAAATTTTAATATCATTATATCCAGATTCACCTAAATAAGTTCTGACAAACCCAATTGGATCTAAAGTTGCTAACGTAGTGACTAGTTCTTGAAATTTTTCAATATAATCACCTGAAATTAATCCCCTTGCAGCTGAAAAATTACCAATCAATGAATAATACAAAACGAGTTGATTAAACGATTGTGGGTTTTTGGCTTTCCATTCCTGTATTCGCTTAGAGCCGGATAACTCAGTACCATTAGCATCCATTTTCCTTTGTATCAAAATAAGGAATTCCTGTAGATCACGTAATATTAAATTACTAGGAATTTCATAGTTCTTTATATATTTAGGATGGACCCACTTCTCATTATTTATAGTAATTGCATTTACTAAGCCTTTACTGCCAGCTCGTATATAAGGAACATTACTAGGAACCTCCCTCCCGTCATCTATAACATAATTATTTGATGTTACGTTAACATAGCTATTCGCTATAATCGGATCTCTTTGCGCATATGCAGCGTCTCTAAAGTTAAGTGCGTCTTTATGATTAACACCGATCGGTAAAAATTCCCATACAAACAAATCGGGATTAGTTACTAATAGCCCACACCATACTACATTCATGGGGGTTCCAAAGTTACCTTTATAACAATTTGTAGTAAATGCTTCAGATATATTCAGTAATTTTAGTGCATCGTCCGTACCATCTTCAATTGGAGTATATCCATCATCTTTAGTTATTTTTATTTTAATGGATAATCTATAGTTATGCCATGATAGGAAGTTACTTGACTTACCACCCAATTGCAACAAGTCTTGATCTCTTGCAGAACGAGCAGTATCTATTATATGAACACGACCTCTACCAAATTCATATTGCAATATTTTAACTAAGTACTGAGCCTTATTGTATATATCTATTCCCTTTCGTAGCTCGGATATCTCTTTGCTAGTATTAGGGAATATCTGCCATCCTTCTATAACAGGTGGTTCAACTAACTCACCGGAATTATTAAAAACTAAATCACCTCCCCGACTACGATTAGCATATTGGGATTGATCAAATGGTCCATATGTCTCAAATGCAACGTCTTTTAATTCACTATCAAATGGTAGGTGAGGCATTGCATATAATACTCTAAGAGGTGCAGGATCATCATCTTCCTGTGTTGGTAGATAAGGCAATATAACATTTTTCAATAAACCTACACCAGAACCACCGATAAACTCAGGTATATTGCATCGTATTTCAGTTGAATTTATAACTTCACCTGTAAATAATTGATTATATCCACTAATATTAGAATTTTGTATATCAACTGTTATACTAACAGGTTCTCTATCAAGCACATTTTGAGGTAATCCCTCACTTAGTGTAAGTACAATTATTTTACTATTATTAGCGTCAGGTACAATTGAGCTAATGGGAATATTAACATTATATAAAAGACCTGATGGTGTATCATTTTGTCGGTATTTAGAAAATACATTAGTATCCACAAACTTAATTTCTACCCAACGCACACCCAAATCTTCAGTTGTATAAGTAGTTGTCGAAAAACCAAATAGATTTTTACTGCGTTTTTTCTTACGTAATACGCCATAGTCAACGGGTATTAATAATCGTGCAAGTCTCTGATCATAATTAAAATTATTTCGCTGGGCTTGTTGACCTGCAATTATAGATGTGCTATCCGTTACTATGTTACGCTGCTCTTCATAGAAAAATGACCTATCTTCTAAAATTGATTCATTTGTAAAATGCTGATACCAATAAATTTCATTTAATGTATCATCAATGACAGCAAATTGAGTTTTAAATAATTCAATCGCAACCGCTATAGCAGCGGACAATCCAGCAGATAATCCGAATGTACCATACGAAGCTAAAGCTGCAGCTGATTGAATGCGATTTAATACTTTCCGTAAATCAAGTAATGCATTTCTAACCTCAGTGGCAGATCCATCAATAATATATTTATATAGCGGTTGTTTATTTTTATCACTATCAGTTACAAAATATAATTTAGTAGTTTGTTGAGTTGGGTCTATCGGAATAGTAGTTCCTGGTTCAAATACCGCTTCAAATTCATCCACATCCGTAGGTATTTCATCTACTAAATAGACAGTACCATCATCGGCTGTTATATTACTAGTTGAACCATCTTCATTATACGCAATATCCTCTACCGCATCTACATTTACTCTCTGTATGTAATCAAATTCATCTATATTTACACCTAATATCCCCAGTCCGGGTATACTAGATAATATATCCACTAATTCAGTAATCTCATCAATAAGTTCCTGTTCTAGTTGATCTGCACTTTTAAAATATTGCTTAAATACTGACTTAATTGACATGGAAAATGCTGTAATATCATCACTGTTCAACGGAGATAATATATCAGACTTAGCACTTATAAAGCTATTCGATGCATCAATAACATTATTAAATTTATCTGATCTCTCTATAAAAGACTTATTTACATCGATATTATTTTCATTTTCAAATTCAGTGAATTCAGTTTTAATTACATCGACCCCATTCGCTGATAGTATGCTTCGGAGCCTGTTAAATTTACTATCAAAATCCTTTTTAGAAATATAACCCCGAACGTCACCATCATCAAGTCCTAATGGTTTGCCATTTAATCCAATATTATAAGAATTATTATTCCATAATCCTAACGCAGCAAATACTTCTCTATCGACAATACATTTTCTTTTATGGTCGATACCAACCGCATCTTCAACTGCACTTATCTGAATCACAGAATTAGATAATATATTAGGATATTTGCCCGGACTAATTATAAAAAATTCATTACTATTGGGAATTGCAGATGATACCCAAAATTTTAAATCAGTATTCCAATTACTTACATCAGAACCCACATTCGAAAGTTGTATTCTATAATGTCGTTTGCTTGATGTTAGCTCACGTGATGTATTATGTGACAAGAATACATTATTGTCCGTATACGTATCATCAAATGGATGGGATTGTGGAAGTACTACCTTATATAGATAATATCTTTTAGTAGAATACGGAGTTTCAAAAAATGTAACATTGCTAATAAAAGATATACTTGTCACAGAAATAGGACCGGGTATACCATTATCAGCTAGTAATATATGCTTTGGTGAAATAGAATATTTGGTACCATTTATATTTA
>Ga0070745_1000991_pt1 | contig 16002 bp, 23 predicted proteins | sample VirMetDEL_Mar_4_FD_77438 | JGI IMG/M metagenome (GOLD analysis project Ga0070745, IMG submission 77438) | Aqueous microbial communities from the Delaware River and Bay under freshwater to marine salinity gradient to study organic matter... | ecosystem: Environmental > Aquatic > Marine > Coastal ...
GAAACAAGAAGGTTCTATTTTAAACAATGGAAATCAATCAATCTTTTCGTAATCAATCAGAGAAAGTTGAGAACACCTAAAGATGAAGATGATTTTATTATACTATGAAACGAGAACAAGAAATCCAAAAGCTTGAAGAAGAACAAAGAGCTCAACTTACATTAGCACAAAGTGGACAAGATGATTATGCATGGAAACGATATAGACAAATCACAGAACTTCTTAGAACACTTCGCACCCAACGATAGTATAATATCATACCCTAAGTTGAGAAAGTTCGTTAAACATCAGATAAACGAGTACAGTAAGGTTCAACAACAGATAGAAGAGAATGCACTTTACTATGTTTACTCAGAACCTCAGGCGGTAAAAGATTATCAGATGTTATCAGAAAAGATACAAGAGTGGGAATGGTTCTTAGATAACATCTTAGATGATGAGATAAAGATACAATCAATAACATTATGATATGGTAGTAATAGAAGGATATAACAACAAATATAAAATCACAGAAGAAGGTGAAGTGATATCAAGTATGTGGAAAAAAGCAAAAGTTTTAAAACCACAGAGAGCATCACAGAGTAAGAAGGGATACTTTCAAGTAAGATTATTTAATGAAAAGTATCCGAAGGGTAAATTACAATATGTTCATCGATTAGTTTGGGAAACTTTCAAAGGTGAGATACCTGAAGGTAAAGAGATAGACCACATTGATGGTGATACAACTAATAACTCAATAGATAACTTACAATTACTTACTCCAAGGAATAACAAAACCAAATATTACAAAGGAAAAGATACCCATTGGAGAGAATACAGAGATGAGTTTATCGAACATTATAAAAAACTTGGTTCTTATAAAAAAGTTGCTAAGATATATGATATCAATCCTAACATAGTATTTAGAGTTATAAAGGATGTGGTACACAAGATAGATTGGTCAAGTGGTGAAAGAAAGACACATACAGTAAGATATAACCCTGATTTAAAAGATTATTATACAGAAACAGATTTTAGAAAAGATAATATCCCAGTTTGGGTAAACCGTAAAAGAGATGAAAAAGGTAGATTTATGTCAAATTAAATTAGGAACTTGGTTAGCAGTTCTAATCAATATTGTAACACTTGGATGGGGAAAATATATTGCATCATGGATTGCAGTAGATTTGTTTGGATTCCAAACTTGTGGTTGTTGTGAAAGAGAACAATGGTTAAATCGTTTGACTTGTAAAAAGTTTGATGGTAGATGTAATGAAATAAAACTTTGGTAATTATGACACAATTAGATAGAGAAAGATTCACAGAAGAAGAAGTATCTGAGATGAAAGAAGTTATAGAAGGTATTGGTTCACACCTATCTCCTGATGTTGCAGGATGGGTATGGAGTAAATACACTAAAATAGTAAACACTCAAGAAAAACAACCTTGTATGTGTGGTAAATCTGCACAACATTGGAGAAGAGGTGTTGAAACTATAAGAGCTTTTGTTAAAGATTGGTATGAATAGTGGTTCTTTAGAAATAGAGATACAGACAAGATTAGGAACCCTTTACCTTAAACACAATGATTGGTTGCAAGCAGTTAGTTATAATCTAACCAAGAACAAACCAGTTGCAGAAGATTTGGTACAAGATTTATATCTTTATCTTGGTGAGAAGAAGAACCCAAAGTTATTCTTCAATGATTCTTTTAATCTTTTGTACTGTCATAACTTTTTACGTTCTCGTTGGATAAACTTGGTTAAAAGAGAAAACAAAAAGATATATCCTGATAAATGGAGAGATACAGAAGATATACCATACGATATAAATTCGGATATAAACAATCAAGAGGTGTTTGATGAGATAAAGAAAGAGATAGATTTTCTACAAAGTACCTCTATGTGGTCATCAGCTAAGATATATGAACTTTATGTATTTGGTGATAAGACGATGGAAGAACTATCAAAGGATATAGGGATTAGTAAATCCACTACGTTTTTAAACGTAAAAAAGATAAAACAACATTTAAAAGATAAGTTTAACGATAAATACAATAAATGATGCCATACTCAAAAAATGCAATATCTTCTAAAAATGAAGATATGTTAATGGAGAACGAATACTACAAGAAGTACTATGAACAAAAACAAAAGATAAAAGAAAGATATCCAACTGATTTATGGTATAGACCACAAGGAGCAAATCAATCTTTGAATCATGATTACAACAACCATCACCTTTGGAAACAATATATTAAAGAAATTTGTGATTTGATGCACGAAAAAGAAGGTTGGTATCAAAAGTTTGTTTGGGATACTTACTCTGAATCAGATAAAGCTTTGATGGAACAGAAAGCAAGAGGAAACCAAAAAGGAAACCGATTAACTGATTTTAACTACTACTAATATATATCTATATACAAATATACAACTATGAAGAAATCATTGGTAACGATAAGAGTAAGAAAAGGTGATATAGGTAGAGCACTTAAACTATTTAAACGTTTGGTAAAAGAATCAGAACATATACAAGAGTTAAAGAAAAGAAAAGAGTACATCAAACCTACTACTAAACGTAGAAAAGAAAAACAAGAAGCTATCAGAGAAAACGATAGAATGTTGAAAGAACTTCGTAGAGAAGGTGACCATCAATAGAAGTGAAGGATTTTAAAGGTACATATAGACCTTTACCAAATGAAGTAACCATAAAACAATCTAATATAGATGGACTGGGGTTATTTACAACAACTGAGATAAACGATAATCATTCATTTGGTATAACACACCATTGGATAGAAGATGAGATAATTAGAACACCATTAGGAGGTTTTATCAATCATTCAGATAATCCTAACTGTATAATAAAAGAAGGGTTGACAATAAGAACTTTGCATAGTATTAGAAAGATAAGTGAAGGAGAAGAGTTATTAGTTCAATACACTCTTTACTAATATATCTATATATCTTTGTTATATGTTTAAATAACATACGAAAACATGCCATTCGAGAAAAACAATAAGTTAGGTAAAGGGAGACCAAAAGGAGCACTGAACAGAAGTACTGAACAGGCAAAGTTAACTATTGCTCGTGTTGCAAATCAAGGTTTAAACAACATCTCAGAGGATTTAGAGAAGATTAGGAAGGAAAACCCCACAGAGGCTGCAAAACTTTATCTAAGATTGTTAGAATACATTGTACCTAAACAAAAATCGGTAGAGATGAGAGCAGAGATAGACCAGAGAATACAACAGATAACTGTTAACATCAATAGGAGTGGTTCGGACGAACAAATTGAAGGATGAAAATAACCATTGATACAACTGTAACTTTTGATAATCTTCTTAACGCTAAGAAGAGAATAACTCAACATATTGGAGGTACTCGCTCTGGTAAAACATATGCGATACTCCAATGGTTGATTGTTCGTTGTTTACAAGAGAGGTTAGACGTAACTGTGGTAAGAAGAACTGTTCCTTCCCTTAAACGTTCTGTGATTAAAGATTTCAAGGATATCCTTACTACACTTGGAATTTGGGAAACAGATAGATACAACATCTCAGACAGGATTTTTTCTTTTGGGAATGGTTCTACCTTATCGTTTATCAATACAGATGATCCTGAGAAGTTAAGAGGGGTTAAATCAGATGTCCTATTTATCGATGAAGCATCCGAGATAGATGAGGAAAGTTACTTCCAACTTTCTATTCGTTGTCAAGGCAATATAGTTTTAGCTTATAACCCAACTGTTTCACCTTACCATTGGTTAAGAGAACAAGATGATGTAGAAAGATTTGTAACTACCTACAAAGATAATCCTTACTTACCACAAGAAATGGTTAAGGCTATCGAGGATTTAGAATGGAAGAATCCAAAGTATTGGGCAATCTATGGTAAAGGTGAGTTTGCTCCTAACGATAGAGCAATCTTTACATTCCAAATAGTAGATGATAACCCAATAGAAGAATTGATTGCAATGGGTCTTGACTTTGGATTTTCCAATGACCCAACTGCTTTGGTAGCAGTTCACAAGAAAGGTGATATGTTATATGTTAGAGAGTTACTATATGAAAAAGGTATGGTAACCAAAGATATCATAGATAAACTTGATGAACTAAATGTTGGTAACACAGAGATATGGGCAGATTCAGCAGAACCAAGGTTGATAGAAGAAATATACAGAAGTGGTTTCAATATTAAACCAGTAAAGAAAGGACCTGATTCAATTAAGTTCGGTATAGGAGTATTACAGAACTATGGTATATGTGTACCAAGAAGTTCACAGAACTTAATTAACGAACTTTATTCTTACCAATGGGCAACAGATAAGTATGGGATTGCATTAGATAAACCCGAAGGTGGATTAGACCACTTGATTGATGGATTAAGATATGTTGCAATGTCAAGATTATCAATCAAACAACAGAACAAAGGAAAATACACACTAACATTTAAGTAATGGCACAACAAATACCAAAAGAGTTTACAGAGAAAAGTAGAGAAGATTTGTATATGGATATCATTATGTTATCCAACTATGTTAACAAACTAAAGAACGATATAGAAGATTTACAAGCTCAACTCAAGTTAAAGAATGGTGAGGTGATAAAGAAAAGAGGTGAGAACTTCCAACTTAAATCTCACATAGGATATCAGAACATGAAGATATCAGATTTAGAACAACCAAAAGATATTATAGATATAAACTATGAAGAAACAGATAGAGATAACAGTACCCAATGATTTTAGTGCAATATCACTAAAACAATATATTCAATTACAAAAAGATTTAGATACTCACGAAGGTGATACTGAAGCACAAGATGCATTCTTGGTATATAACCTGACAGGAATAACTCCTGATATGGTTAAAGAGTTAGATAGTGATGTTATATCAAATATCAGACAAGATTTAACTAAACTCTTAGGAAAGACAGATTATCCTTTACAACGAAGAATAACCATTGGTGATACTGAGTATGGGTTTGAACCTAACTTGAGTACAATGCCTTATGGAGCATACTTGGATATCTCTAAGTTTGAGAATATACAACTCAATAATGAATGGCCAACTATCTTATCTATCTTATACAGACCTATAAAGAAAACCAAAGGAGCACTCTATGAGATAGAACAATACAATGGAGTAGAACCATGGGATGAAGATAAATGGTGGGATGTGGGAATGGATTTTCACTTTGGCTGTTTTTTTTTCTTTATTCGTTTATACAAGGACTTAGTGAAAGGTACCCTGAACTCTTTGAAGAACCAGATGGAGATATCACCCAACATCAAGTCAATTTTGGAAGAAAGTGGGGAAGCTATTCAACAGTTGTCCAACTTGCAGGAGAAGATATCTTAAAGTTTGATGAGATAACTCGTAAACCCTTAGAGGAATGTTTACTCTACCTCGCATACCTATCTGATAAAGCCTTAATGGAAAAACTTATCCATAAGGAACATATGAACAAATATAAACCTCGTTAAGTTTGTTATAGGTATAAAAGAATAATGTCATATTCAAGGAAACTTAGAAAACACAGAGCATCTGGTCTTTATATTGGACCTACTCTTTCACACTCTTCTCCGAGAAACTCTCGTAGAGGTTGTTTGTGTTTAAATTCCAACACATATTCGGTAAGATGTTGTGATGGGTATTTGACCAATCAAGGAATTGGTAGAATCAATGCAATACCTCCAGTAGAGACAGGAGCATTCTCAAGTGGATTCTCAAGTGGTTTTGATATACTGATAGATTAAATATAGAGATAAGATATGAGTCAATTAGATAGACAAGGGTTAATATCACAGAGTAATTTTCTGTTTCCTGACAACACATCACAAGAAATCACACCTGCTGATATCAGACAATTCAATAGTGATATAGCAGATTCACTTGCATTAACTGGTTCAGCTGTTTTATCAGCTTCATATGCTGATAACGCATTATCTGCATCACACGCAATTATTTCAGATAACGCCTATGAAATATTCGTACTTGCAAAGAATACATCAGGTCATGATATCCCTAAAGGATATGCAGTACATTCATCAGGTGTAACTGGTGATAAGATAAACATTAATACAGCTTCTTATGATGAACCAACCCTAATGCCAGCAATTGGTATTACTCAAGAAGCAATTTCAAATAATGCAGTAGGAGAAGTAATCTTAACTGGTAGAATACGAGGTGTTAATACTTCTAACCTTACACCAGGAGCTACAGTATATGTAAATGGAGATGGTTCTTTAACTTCAACTAAACCAACAGGTTCTGCTTTAATACAGAACATTGGTACTTGTGTAAAATCAAATGCAACAGAAGGAGAGATATTAGTATTAGGTAGTGGTAGAAGTAATGATGTTCCAAATATACAAGAAGGATATGCATGGGTAGGAGATATAGATGGAGTTGCTCAACCAATACCAACCTCATCATTCTCAGGAGCCGTACCAGTAGGAGTAGCAACTACTGGTTCAAATACATTTAATGGTGACCAAATAATTAGTGGGTCAGTAACAATTGATGACCCATCCTCAACAGCATTTACAGTAACATCAGGTCCTGGAGATTCATCACCAGTAATCATAGAAGGTGGATTTAATGGTGTAGATAAGTTTACTAATTCATCTATTAGAGGTATCAGTACCTATGGTGGAGATAAAATTAGTGGTTCTTGGGGAGAAGCAGGTAATGGAATTAGTTTTACAGGTCAATCTGGTCAAGTAGGTATATACAATGCAAATACTGGTAGTGGGGCTGCATCTTATATAGTATTAGGACATTCAAGCGGTTCTTCATTTGTATCAGTAAACGGAGGATTTACTGGAATAGTAGGCAATCCTATACAATTACAAGCATTAGGTGGAGGTGCAACATCAGTTCAAGTAACAGGTGATGTAACCGCATCAGGTAATATAAGTGCATCAGGTGATGTAACAGGTTCAACCTTTACAGGTTCTTTCGTTGGTGATGGTAGTGGATTAACTTTAGGTAGTGATGTTGCTTATACAAACGTAGCTAATACATTTACTGAACCACAAACAATAAATGACCAAACATCAAATACTGATTTTAAGGCATTTACAATACAGAAACAAGGTCAGGATATCTTAACATTATACAACTCATCATCAGCTGAACAAGGTGAGGGAAGATTAGAATTAACAGGTTCTATGTATCTAAAATCAGATAGAACTCAAGCTAAAATATATGTAAGAGATAATGAGGATAATCTTGCTACAATAGGTACTGATTCAATTGGTATTCAAAGTAATGTGGATAGTTTTCCATTAACTAAATTTACAAGTGCTGGTTTATGGGGTAGGTCTGAAGATTCAGATAATAACGATACCTCATTATGGATATCAGGTACTCCATCAAGAATTATTTCGTATGGATATAGTTTAGATTCTTCATACTATGATACAGTTGGTGTATATGTTGCAACAGGACCACAATATACTACTCCAAGAACACCATTAGTACCTTTATTCTACCAATATATTTCATCTTCTGCAGAATATCAAGGAGGAGATGCTTCAGTTCATTTTGGTAGTAATATTGTAGCAGACAAAGGATTTAGAACATCAGTAAATATTTTAGGTGGAACAACTCCTTTAGATATATTTGCATCAGGTAGTAGAAAATTAAAAGTAAACTCACAAGGTTTAGTTAATCTTGGAGATCCTGATATTGAAACTTATGGTACTTTAAGACATGAGGGAATATTAGATATTGGACCTAAAATTGGATTAGGTGGAGGATTAGTAGTAACTGGTTCAGCTTCAGCAACTCAACTAGTTGCAGATGAAGAACTTGTTACACCAAGTATCGCTTCACCAACAGGCACCCTAACTATATTTAACAATACTGTTGTTAGTGGTTCAATACAAGTCCAATCTGGTAACCCAGTAGTAGCAACTCAATTTCAAGCAGAAGAGTTAGTTGCACCAAATATCGCTTCACCAACAGGAACAGTAACGATAGGAAATAACACTATTATTAGTGGTTCTTTAATATTAGAACAAGGTAACCCAATTGAAGCCACTCAAGTTCAAGCATATGAAGAATTGGTTGCACCAAGTATAGCTTCACCAACAGGAACTATAACTTTAGGGATGAATACTGTTGTTAGTGGTTCTTTAATCTTACAACAAGGTAACCCAATAGAAGCCACTCAAGTTCAAGCATATGATGAATTAGTTACTCCATCTATAATCTCAACAACTGGAAAAGTAACTATATTTAACAATGTTGATATTAGTGGTTCTGTTAACTTAGAAGCTAACAATTCAATTTCAGCAACTCAAGTAGTTGCAGAAGAAGAACTTGTTGCACCAATTATAACTTCACAAACAGGTACTCTAACTATATCTAATAACACTATTCTTAGTGGTTCTTTAATCTTACAACAAGGTAACCCAATAGAAGCTACTCAACTTCAAGCAGTAGAAGAACTAGTTACACCAGCTATAGCTTCATCAACAGGTACCCTAACTATATCTAATAACACCATCCTTAGTGGTTCTTTAATATTAGAACAAGGTAACCCAATAGAAGCTACTCAACTTCAAGCAGTAGAAGAACTAGTTACACCAAGTATAAATTCACCAACAGGAACAGTAGAGTTTAATTCGGTAGTTCAATTACCAGCACAAGACCCTCTACCAACAGGTGCTACTGGTCAATTAGCAGTATCAGCTTCTAACTTGTATTATCACAATGGTACTAGTTGGTCACAAATAAATTAAAAATTACTATAAACCCAACCTTATTTGTTATAAGGTTAAATTTAAAAACGAGAGATAATTATGGATTCAAACACAGTATTAGGTAGGATTATGCAACTTTTATCGTTAAAGAACGAAGAAGATGTAAAACTTGCTTACGCAAAACTTGCAGATGGTACTATTCTTGAATCTCCAACTTTCGATGTAGGTGAATCTGTTGAAGTTGTTTCAGAAGATGGAACAAAAACACCAGCACCAGATGGAGAACACGAATTAGAACTCACCGGTGCTGAAGGTGAAACTGTTCGTTTCAAAATCATTACGGAGGGAGGTGTCATCAAAGAACGTGAAAACGTAGAACTTGAAGAACACGGAGATGATAAAGAAGAGGACATGTCAGCAGAAACTATTGAAGTTGATGAAGATATCCCACAGGCTTTAGAGAAAACTGACGAGGAAGAACTCGAAGAAGAAGTAACTGAAGAAGGTGAAGATGAAATCACTATCAACTTAGAAGATGTTGCTAAGAAAGTAGAAGAGATGGCTTATCGTATTGATGAGTTAGAAAAGAAACTAGAAGAAGCACAAGAAGAAACTATTGAAGAGGAACTAGAGGAAGAAGATGAGAAGGAAGTAGAAGCTAAAAAACTTGATGGAGCACCTGTTGAAGCATCTAAGTTTAGTAAAGTAGCTAATAAGAAACTTACTCCTAACTATCATTCATCTGTTCTTTCAAGAATGTATAACAACTAATTAATTAGAGAGAAAAAATGAGAAAACAACAAAACTTTGCGTTGCCAACTGTAACCTCAACTTATGCTGGAGAAGCTAGTTCAGATTATATTGCAGCAGCGTTGTTAAGTGCAAAAACACTTGACCAAGGAAACGTAGAGATTCACCCGAATGTAAAATACAAAGAGGTGATTCAAAAATTAGATGTATCTGGTATCGTACAAGATGCATCATGTGATTTTGCAACTTCTGGTTCTGTAGCAATTACAGAAACTATCTTAGAACCAAAAGAATTGCAAGTAAACTTAGAATTATGTAAGCAAAACTTCTTAGATTCATGGGAAGCATTATCTTTAGGATATTCTGCTTTTGATGAAATCCCAAGAAACTTTACTGATTACCTAATTTCTTATGTAGGTGGTAAAGTTGCAGAAGCAACTGAAACTTCAATCTGGCAAGGTGGTATTGGTAATGGTAGCTTTATAGGATTTGAAACAGTAGTTGCTGCATCATCTGGTTCAGCTACATCATTCCAACCAGCAATTTCTGGTTCAACTGTATGGCCAAATGGAGCTGTATCTAAAGATAACGTAGTAGATATTCTTACTGGTGTTGTTGATGCTATTCCATCAACTGTATATGGTAAAGAAGATACTGTAATCTATGTAGGTACTAAAGTAATGAAAGCATGGCAATCATCTCAATCAGGTATTGTAAACGTTGGTTCATTTAACAGCCAATTAAACGTAGGTGAGAAACCATCTAACTTCCAAGGAATCGAATTGATTCATTCACCTGGTATGAGTGATAACACAATTATCGCTGGACAGAAATCCAACTTCCACTTTGGGACAGGACTTCTAAGTGATTATAACGAAGTGCGTGTGCTAGATATGGCTGATATTGATGGTTCACAAAACTTTAGAGTAATCATGAGATATACTGCTGGAACTGCAGTTGGATTTACCAATGAAGTAGCAGCATTTAACCTACTATAACATAAGTTTAACATTTAAAAACAGGAGACCGATATGGCATGTTTAATAACATCAGGAAGAGAAGAAGTATGTAAAGAATCAATAGGTGGTTTACAAGCCGTTTATTTTATTAATTACTCTTCAGGCTCTTTCGATAAAAACACAGACGGTGAAGTTGATGACTTGGCTGGATATACTGTGTACAAATATGAACTAAAAGGTACTTCTGCTTATACTGAGACTGTAAACTCATCTCGTGAAAATGGAACTACTTTCTTTTCACAAGAATTGACTGTTAACTTGAAAAAGTTAACTAACGAGATGACAACTCAGTTGAAGTTGTTAGCTTATGGTAGACCACAAATCATCGTTCATACTAAGAACGGAGAAGCACTATTAGTAGGTGAAGTAAATGGAGCAGATTTAACTGCAGGTACAATTCAGACTGGAGCAGCACTTGGAGACCTTTATGGTTATTCAATGACGTTCACCGGTGAAGAAGCGTTACCAGCAGCATTCCTAAACGGAGCAACTGCAACAGACCCATTCGCTGGGTTAGTAACTGCACCAACGATAGTAGCATCGTAAGTTAACGGTATATCAGAAGATACACTTTTAAATAAAAAACCCTTCTCTTAGTGAGAGGGGTTTTCTTTTTACTATAAGTTCTGTTGAGATTGTTATAAGTTAAAACGAGATAATAAGGAGATAATGCTTAGTTATTACATATCCCAATCGAACGAATTCGTAGTAAGAACAGAGAATACAGGTAGTGGTTCAACCATTACTTTAGATTTATATGATATGATGACACATACAACCTCATCATATGATTTAAGTGGTTCGTATTCATTCAATCCCTATGAAAACATTTTAACGTTCTCACAATCCTTAGAAGGTTCGGTAAGAACGGCACAAGAGTTCTTGGCAACTTTAACTGATACAGTTAGTGGTTCAATATGGAGAGGTAGTATCCAAGTATATGCATCACAGTCAATAGATAAGACAGTATATAATACTCAAAACGATGGGTATGTATCTTATGAAACAGATAATGATTATATAGTATTATGAAACAACAACAAAACTTTTCTGTGGTAAACTTTACAAGGGAGGAAGTACCAATTGTAACAGAAGATATCAAAACAAGATATCAATGGGTACCAGTTGGTATTCACCACCAAGATGATTACTATGATATGTTAACAGAAGCATATAATACTTCTACAACTAATGCAGCTTGTATAGAAGGTGTAGCAGATTTAATCTATGGTAAAGGATTAATTACAGATAACGAAGAGTTCTCAGATACACTTGCAAAGTTAATACCAGCAGAAGATTTAAGAAGAGTTTCTTTTGATATCAAACTCTATGGTAATGCTGCTTTCCAAGTAATGTGGAATAAAGAACATACAAAGATTACTAAATTATTCCACGTTCCTGTTCAAACACTTCGTGCAGAGAAATTACATGGTGTAACTAAAGTACAAGCTTACTACTATTGTACTGATTGGAACGATACAAGAAAACAAAAAGAAAAGATTCGTATTCCTTCTTTCGGTACTTCAACAGAAGAAAGAGAAATTCTTTTCATTAAAGAGTACGAACCAAACAGATACTATTACTCCTTACCAGATTGGATATCTGCATTACAATACTCGTTTACAGAAGCAGAATTATCTAACTTACACCTCAACAATATTGAGAATGGATTCTTACCAGTTGCTATGGTAAACTTCAATAACGGAGTACCTGCACCTGAAGAAAGACAGACGATTGAATCATTGTTAGAGAATAAGTTTAGTGGTACAAGAAACGCTGGAAGGTTTATGGTATCATTTAACGATGATGCAATCAACAAACCAACCATTGATACCATTCCTATTGAGAACCTTCACGAGAAGTATCAATACGTTGCAGAATATGCCCAAGATAGAATCTTGGTTGCACACAGAATCGTATCACCTTTATTGTTTGGTATTAGAACTGCAGCAAATGGATTCTCTTCTCAAGCAGAAGAAATGAAAACAGCATTCTCAATCTTCCAAACAATGACAATACAACCATTCCAACAATTGATACTAACTGCAATAGATAAAGCATTGGTAGAAGGTGGATGGGGTAAACAAGATTTATACTTTGACCAATTAACACCTTTGGTTATTCTTTCAGATACAGCAGAAGATACTGGAGAGGATATTGAAACAGTACAAGAAGAGGTTAATGAATCAATGCAGAACGATGAAACAACTGAGATGGAATCAGAAGATAATATCAGAAGATTCTCAGATTTTGGTTTCACTAGAAACTACGAGGATTTATAAAATTTAAGAATTATGGCATTTGGATTATTCATAACACGAAACGATATCATCAAGAACACACCACTTGGTGGAGCAATTGATGCTGATGCACTTTTACCTTTTGTAAGAACTGCACAAGAGAAATACTTGTTAAATCTTTTGGGTACTGTTCTTTACAATAAATTACAAGATGATATAGAAGCAGGTGATTCATTTAGTGGTATATATCAAACACTTGTACAAGATTATGTAAAACCAACATTGATTTGGTATTCATGTGTTGAGTATATTCCATTCAGTGCAATCTCATTCAAATCAAATGGTGCAGTAAAACACATTAGTGAAACATCTGTATCACCAGGAAAGAATGAAGTAGATTACCTATTGAGTAAAGCATTAGATAATGCAGGATATTACTCTACAAGATTACAAGATTTTCTATTAGCTAAATCATCACAGATACCTGAGTATTTACAATCGGTTGGGGATACAACACAGATTTATCCAGACCAATCTAACCAATACTTTGGAGGAATAAACTTATAAGATATGAGTACACCATCACAAACACCAGCACAGGCACAGATAGTTAAGAAAGGTGATACAAACTTTACGTTGTATTACAACACTCTTAACTTCTTTAAAACTATAATGAAGAACCATCCTTCGATTTCTCATGTAACTCAAGGAGATGTGTTCTCAATAGATAATATGCAATTTCCAGAGTATCCTGTTGGTAATGTGATGATACAAGATGCAACCTTTGGACAGAGTACAACAGATTATCGTATTCAACTCATTGTTGCAGATAAACATAAAGTATTACAGAACGAAAGTGATGGGAGAACGAATGAACAATCAGTTCCTTATTATGGCACTGATGATGTGGTTGATATACATGCTAATACATTAGCAGTAATAAATGATTTAACATCATACACACAAAATAAAGTAGAGGGATTTGAGATATTCGGTGATATCAGTTGTGAACCCTTCGTGGATAGGTTTGATAATGGGTTGGCTGGTTGGTCAGCAACATTCAACCTAACTTGTCACAACGATAAAAACCGTTGTCTTTTTTTTTTGATAGCCCCTGAGGGGCAGTATTTTAAAATACAAGATTGTGAAACAAGTGAGTTATACAATGCAGTATTAAATACAACAGGTTCGGTAGGACAGGTATTCAGTACCAAATATACACCGAACGCAAGAGTAGATTTAACATCTTATGAGTATCTAAGATGTTTTGAAATATTAGAAGAGATAGAAGGTAGAGATGATTGGGATTTTTACAATCTTCCTGTTTTAGCTCTTCCTTACGAGGATTATGAAACTTGTGAGAATTGTGAACTTTGGATATCTCCCAAAGTATGGAGTACAACTCCTGAACGATGGGATGGTGGACATATAGATGAAGCATTAAGAAAGTGGCAGTACACTTAAAAAGAAAATAAAGAGATATGAGTGATTTAAGTAATTTATATATATCACAATCCTATAAGGGGTTAGTAAACTTTGCAGATTCAACTCAAGGTTTTGCCTCTCAATCTGATTTCCAACTACAAGATGGTTTAGGTAATGGGATTGGTATATCAATAGAAACAGGTTCTTATAATGTAACCTTAACAAGTTCTTTGTTTGTAGAATCTGATATATCATCTTCTACCATTAGTGGTATAGGAAATGTAGAAACTTATTCAGCATCTGTTGATTTAAGATTAGATGAAGTAGAAGCAACTGCATCAGACCATGATAAAAGAGTAGATGCAATAGAACTATATACATCCTCTCTAAAGGATGCTTTTACTGTTAGTGGTACTGATACACATTTTAAAGGAGATGTAACCATTAGTGGTTCTCTATCAGCATATGAGATACATACAATTACTGAATCAGCATCTGTAATCTTCTCAAGTGGTTCAAACATCTTAGGTGATGAACCATCAGATACACAAATATTTAGTGGTTCAGTATATGTTCCAAACTTACATTACTTAGCAGGAAACCCCAAAGATACAGATTTAAGAATCAACGAAAAGTTAGATACAGGTTCGTTCTTAATATTCTCAGCATCGGTTGAGGACCAATTAGAACAAATCGTACAAGATGCACTACCAAGTTCTTGGACTGGTTCTGTGTTTATTCCTTTTAGTGGTTCTGTTGATGATAGATTAGATGCATTAGAGTTATTCTCACAATCACTTGTTATTGATACTGCTTCGTTTTCATTATGGACAGGTTCAGTATTTGAACCATACACACAATCAGTACAAAATCAATTAGATTCACAATCAATACTGATAGATACAAAATTAGAATCATCTTGGACTTCATCAGTATTTGAACCGTTCTCAAGTTCGGTAGATACAAGAATTATAGATTTAGTTAATGATGCTAACACACACGCAACCACAGGTTCAAATAACTTCTTTGGTTCTCAATCAATTGATGGTGATGTAACCATTACAGGTTCACTTGTAATAGATGGAAGTACTACTTTAAGTGGTGATTCACAACAAACTGGTAATCAACAACTTACAGGTTCTGTAAATCACTTAGGAGATACTACACAAAGTGGTTCACAGTTCGTATCAGGTTCTTTAACCTTAGATGGAACTTTAAGAGTAACAACATCTGCTTCTATTGATGGTGGATGGGCAGTAACTGGTTCATCTTATTATAGTGGTTCTGTAAAAGGATATGTACACTATGTATCATCATCTACAACAGACCCTAATGATTATACACACTCAATAGATTGTTCTTTAGGTAACTTCTTTGATTTTTATTTAAAAGAAGGTGATAACTTAATCACAGCAGAAAATATATATGGTGGTGAAACTATTACAGTTAGATTAAACCAACCAAGTGGTTCTGATGTAGGAGCTTCTTATGGTTCAGTAACATGGGATACAGGTTCAATCAAATTCCCATTCACATCAAACCCACAAACTACTAATGGTAGTGAAGCAATAGATGTATTAACACTAGTATCATTCGATACAGGAGCATTGTTCGGAGTATTAGGTAAAAATTATTTATAAGATATGTACATACCAAAGCCAGTATTAGAAGATTGTTTAACATCTGAAATCTCTGCTTCTGGTGGAGATGTTGTATATGATTATATAACAGGTTCACAGATTCGTAGAGTTCATTACTTTGGATGGAACACAGGCCAATATGAGTTTGAAGTTCATCAAGGTTGTACTGATTCTACTCAACTCTTCATGGTAGGTGGTGGAGGTAGTGGAGGATTTATTCCATCACAATCAGTAGC
>Ga0070745_1000992_pt1 | contig 15993 bp, 29 predicted proteins | sample VirMetDEL_Mar_4_FD_77438 | JGI IMG/M metagenome (GOLD analysis project Ga0070745, IMG submission 77438) | Aqueous microbial communities from the Delaware River and Bay under freshwater to marine salinity gradient to study organic matter... | ecosystem: Environmental > Aquatic > Marine > Coastal ...
GCTAATCTTTTTTCTATGCTTCGCTTTTTGTTCTTTGTTTTTTCTCTATATCTACCTCTAAAAGTATATGAATCAAAGAATCCATAATGATTCTGCCAGTACATTATTACATCGTCATCGCAGCTATCAATTATATTAACTATAAATTCAGCACTTCGTTGAGTTGATGTAGAATCGTAAGCAGTTACCCCTAATGATTTTCTAGTAGTTGATATAGCCGAAACATCAACACAATAGTTTACTTTTCTATTAGTAGATTGTACGTTGGAACTTGTTGTGCTAGATGAAGAACCACCACCATTAGCACCAGTATAAACATCTAATTGGAACTTCATTTGTGGGTTTGATGGAACTATTGTACCACCAAAATAAAGAAATTCAGCTCTACTAACATTGCTTAGTTGTGGTCTGTTTGTTTGGAATAAAGCAGATGAATTTAATAAAGCATAATCTGAAGCTGTGTCTTTTTGTTCGTGTTGAAATATTAAGTTGTGAGTGTATAGTGTTGAAGACTGCTCATATCCTACACCAGCACCTTCTTCAGTCCAAGATGTATCTAAAACACTCCCACTTGTATAAACTTCAAATAATCTAACGTAATACTGTTTAGCACTCGTTGTTTGGTCAAAAGCATTTAAAGAGGCTACTGATTCGTTAAACTCGCTTGTTAATTGTTTCTTTAATACTTCTCCTATTTCAATTCTAAACTGGTCTGTTTCTCCAAGTATAGGGTCAACATCTATCGTAGAAACTAAACTACCATCAGTATAAACGTCAGCTATCATACTTGTTATAGTTCCTAAATCACTAGAGCAGTCAAAGTAAACAGGTCTATAAGGACTTGTAACTCCTGCTGGCTCTGTGTATATCGTTATAGCCATTTATATTCTTTTTACAAAATTATCTAACTGAATTTCAATCTCTTTCTCAAATACATCAGCTACCATATTTTCAACTTTGTTACTTATTCTTTCTATGGTATCATCAACAAATTCAGTTCGCTTACCTTTCTTTCTACTGTTGACTGTTGGACTGCCTTGCTTTTCAATGGTTTTTTGTATTGCAAATGCGATACCGAGTGCTTTTTTATTGTTCGTTTCGATACCACGTTGTTTAATCCATTCAACAAGTGCTTGAATCGGTACTTTTCTTGCACCTCTTTTACGTCCTGTGTTAACATATCTACCATAGTCGTTCATATACACATCTATTGACGTGTTTGCAGTATTTACGTTATAGTCTAAGCTATCAATTAATTTACCAGTATTAGAGTGGTCTTGCTTTATTATCTCTTTGGCTAACTCTTCAATAACATACTGACCTATATCGCTAAGTCCATCTGTTATATTCTTAGCCATTACCTACCTAGCTTATAAGCTATTAAACTACCACTTGAAATAGATACATCACTAAACACTTCATCGTATGGAGTTAATATTGCTCCTGCTGGTATAGTATTACCACTTAAATTCATTGTAGATAGTACATCTGTTTCACTACCACCTTTAGCATCTGTTTCGTTTAATACTGTAAATACAGCGTCAGAAACAACGTGAATCATATAAATATCTTCATTGGTTACAGAGTTGTCTATAAAGACACACCCATTCTCACCAATCATTTTACTTTCTTCGTTCATTTTTTAATAATTAAAATCGCCAAGAGTACAATTTTCTACCTTGACAATAAATTCAACATTATAAGCAAGTTGTATAAGGTTACCACTATGAGCTTCATCTAAACTGTTAAAGGATATTGCACCCAAATAAAAACCATTTGAACCACTTTCGTTTCGACTTCTTAGTTCTGCAAAGTATTTACTTGCATAGTCAATCAAAGTATCTTGCTTTGTTTGTAGGTCGGTACTCGCTTTTTCGCTTTCCTTGTAAGTGTTAAAGAAATAAACTGTTGCTGTATAGATAGAAGATGATGGTAAGTTAGTTCTTGAATATTTGTCAACTGTTACGTTTACACTTCGTTTATCAAATAGAAACATTGGAAAGTCTTTATCGTTATCTTCCCAATTTACAGCACTTAATTCATTATAAGTACTTGAACTAATATCAACGTAAGCATCTGCGACAGTTAAACATTCATCAACAACGTCTTTTAATCTTGCCATTTATTAAGTATTTATACAAAATTAAACAACATTATTTTGTTTAGTCGGTCAAATACAATACTAAATTTTGAATATATCTCTAAATATTGCTAATTGTTCTAAATATTGTAGTCTTTGTTTAGAACGGTCTTTAACTTCTGTTAGTCTAAATCCCTCTTTTTTTCTATTAACGAAGCTATCTTTAAAATCTCTTAATAGTATTTCTTTTATTATTGACTTACCAATATCATTATGCTTACGAACTTCTTTATCTAAAAACGGATAACGCCCCTCTACTTGCCAATATAAACCTATCTTTTCGTTTTCTCTTAAATGATGGTGAGTTAAAAAGTATTTATCCTGCTCTTTCTTCTCTTCGTTTGTTACTGCTTTAATTTCTTGAAACAACCCTCTTGGATATAATTCTGTGTTGTAGTAGTCATAACCACCGAACAATTCATCTGCACCTAATCCAGAGAATGAAACTCTACCACCCATTTGATGTATTTTTTCATATAGATAATAGTTAACACTTGGTGCATAAAAAGGCTCTTCTAATATTTCTATTTGCTTTCTTAAATCTCCCTTGTTTATTTGCGGCTCAAAACTTTCAACATAAATACCATACTTTGAACTAACAGCATCAACATACTTACTACTACCCATTGTTACGTATTTAACGTCTTTATGTAGTCCTAAGTCATATAAAGCCTTAACTATTAATGTAGAATCTAACCCACCTGAAACTGGAACAACTACTCTATTAGTCATTCGCTTATAAATAGCACTTAAAAAATCGCTATAAAACTCTTTGCTTTGTGATGTTTCCATAACCTCGATGTTGGTATTTATCGTATTCTAACTTTGGTAGGCTTCTTAAATTTGATGAGTAGATAGTGCTTCCGTTGTATTCATCCATATACAAAGCGTGTATTCTTAGTTCGTCTAAATAAACGTCCATTAAATGCGTTTCTTTGTTGTAAATTATAATAGCATACTGACCGTCTAATTCGTTCATCCTATCGCTTTTATATGCTTCTATGATAGCTTTATATTCGTTGTCTGCAAATGTTTTATAATTGTATATTTCGCCATTAAACAGTAAAACAAATTCTTCTTGTTGGTAGGGTAATTGAACATCACCACCAGTAATATGTAGCCTAGTCTGTATAAGTTGAGCGTATTCATCTTGATACATTCCTTGACTATCTCGACCTCTTTCAATTAGAGCTTCTGGTATTTCTTTATACCTATGTTTACCTTGTATAGCTAATATTCCACACATACTATCTTGGTTTAACAATACATAAACATTTCTCACTACACTCTTTCAACTTTCTATCATACATATCTTCATTTATACCAGCGTATCTAGCAAGTATATTATCTATTGGGTCAAATACATTACCTAGTCCATTAATTTCTTTAGTGAATTGACCACATATAGGTATATCTCCATTCGCAGCTACAATAATATTCCCAGACGTACAGTTGTCTGCGTTTCTATGTATGTAAACATACTCTCCCATATTTTTAGGTGCTACATCATTACCTCTCCATTTAATACCCTCAATATCTTTTGATGGTGTCTTGTCGTATCTGCTATACTTTGGTGATTCTGCTAACCATTCATTAGCTTGGTCTTCTGTCAATATGTACTCTCCTAATACATTAGGTGCTTTAAAATCAACCCTAAAGCCATATTTCTTTGCTATTTCCTCGAATATATGCTCTTTCCCCTCGTTGTATTTAAACATTAATACAGCTAGAATCTTATCACAATTAGAATCAATCTTAGACGCTATTTCTAAATTGTTAATCATTCTATCCCATTTAGCACCTATCCTATATTTAGCCAATGATTCTGCGTCGTGTCCATCTAAACAAACAGCATAGTGAGTAGTTGTGTTTAATAGTTTTCTCATATACTCTGGATTACCACAATGCTTAGTCACCCCATTAGTACTTACTATTGTTTTCATTCCGTGCCTTAAAACTATTTCATTCATCTCTGGCAGTCTTGGGTGAATACAAGGGTCTCCACGCCAATACATCTGTACTTGCTTAACGCCTACTCTTTTAAATAGGGGCATTGCTTTTTCTATTATTTCTTCCGTAATAAGGTCTTTACCCTTTTCAGTCCAAGCAACACAGGACGCACATCTTAAATTGCACCCAGCAGCAGCTTCTAAAACACCTATATCACATAATCCTCTTTTAAAACTCATTTTCTACAAATATTAATTAATTCTTCTTCTGTTTTCTCTGGGTATCTCTTTTGTAATCCTATTAAATTATAACCTTTAAAAATGGCTGGACAACCAAACCACTTCTCATAATTAGGAACATCTTTTGTTATTATACTACCCATTCCAATCATTACACTTTCTCCTATTGTTAATCGTTGATGTATTGAGCAGTTTATACCTAGATTAGTATAATCACCTATATTAACACAACCACCTAAAGTAACCATTGGTGCTATTGTTACATTGTCCCCTACTATACAATCGTGTGCTATATGTACTTTATCCATTATAAAGCAGTTATTACCTATTTGAGTAAAGTCATATCTTTGAGGACTTTGTATAGATGTAAATTCTCTTATTACATTATTGCTACCTATTACTACTTTTCCTTTTATTTCGTTTTCCCCTCTTACTTCTCCAGCTAAACCAATAGTAACATAAGGCGATATATGGTTGTTATCTCCTATAACTACGTTGTCTTTTATTACAACACCTTCTTCTATTACGTTTCCTTTGCCTAATATAGCGTATGGGCTAACGTATGCAAATGGGCTTACATCATTCATAACCGTAAACTTTTTTAGCAATATTGATTGATTCTTCAGACATAAGAGTATTACATCTTTCAGGCATTTCTATTTTCTCTAATTTTCTAGCTTGGTATTGTTCTTGCATTTCAACATCTCTATCAGGGAAAAAACTAGGGTAATCACTAAACTTATGTTTAATCTTTAATCCTGTTGCTTCACTTATTCTTTTCTGAACTTCGTTTGGGTTTTCTATTAAATCCTCATACTTAATATTAAGCCTTATTAAATATTTATAATCAAGATAATCATAAACACTATAAACCCAATCAAAACCACCGTCAACATCAAAATCTCTAAGATAAGACTTACATACTGAATTAGGATGCCTAACTATATTAATAATAATCATATCCTTCATTAGTTCTGCTTGGCGTTCTCTTTCTGCAAACGGTAAAGAACCACAACCTAATAAAGTTTGAGAGCCTCTTTTACCTATCAAAGTTCTTCCATTAGGTACTTCTTGCTTAACAAAGTCGTCTATTGTTACTTCTTGTTTTATTATAGCTACATCTTCAAACGCAAAGAACATTCTTTTTAGCAGGGTTGTTCCGCTTTTAGCTACTCCTGTAATAAATATCTTACTCATATCTCCCCCTCCTGTTTCATTCTTAATAATATAGCTAATTCATTTCTTTTTTTAGCCTTCCAACGTGCTTCTAAAACGAGTTTATCTAATTTGTATTTAGCTTCCCTAGTGTTTTTCTGTTCATCAGTTTCTTCGCTTAATTCATAAAAAGAAAAGTACACATAATCATTATACTCATCATTACTACCATAAACCTTTAAATGAGTAGCACCTAACTCAACTTGAGAATTTATATTTTCAATAAACTCATCTATTGACATCAGATATTTTGCACTATCATTTGTAAATTTAAAATCTTTCTCGTTGTACGGATTAAATGATTTTAATTTTTTTTTATTGTATATCTTATCCATTGTATATCTTATTAAATTCGTATGTAGGTAAAAAGTCTAATAAACGCTTAGTATCTATAAACTCGGTATTATCCCATTTAGCAAACTTAGTCATATTAGTACTGCTCTTTATATCTAATAGCATACAGTTATTATCTCTTAACCATATTTCTTGTTTAGTGTATTCAAATCCTTCTAGTTTTTCATTCATCGCTTGGTCTAATAGCCCACTCATTTTAACATCATACCAACATTGATAATCCATTTTCTCCATCATTTTCTTACTTAACATTCTTCCAGCCCCTAAAGAATCGCCTTTATTATGGTCTTGTCTATACCCTGCCCAATATAAAGACTTTTTAGTTGTTGTGTCAAAGAAGAAACCATCCATTAAATAAATGTAGTCTATCCCTTGCTCCATATAATCTAAATACAAATCAAATAGGTTATTACAAATGATGTCATCACTACCCATTAGTAAATAATAATCTGCGTTAGTTTCTTTACTTAATAAAGATGCTGCGTTCATTTTACGTCCTAGTGGGTTGTTTGGCATTTCTACATAGTGAATCCAATTCTCTTTACATCTGTTTTGACTACGATAACCCTCTGAACCAGCAACGCAAACTTCTACTTCTACATCTTCATATTGATTACGTAAACGTCTAACACCTTGTTTAAACATATCCCATACTTCAGGACGTTGCCATATTGCTGTTACTATTGCTATTTTCATTATGATTATTTAACCTAAATTCGTTTCTTAATAAATTACTACTCAATTCTTTTGTGCTTATCTTATACTTATCTAATATATAGTTAAAACTTAATTGGTCTCTATGACTTCCTTGCTGTATTTCGTGCCACCAATGATTCATAAATGTACGAATTAAATTGCTATCTTTTCTAAATGTTACTCCTGTTTGTATCATTCCATTGTTTACTGGATAGCCGCTTTCTAAGTATTTATACATTTGCCTTGCTATTACTTTTGGGTCGTCCTTTTCATACAATATACAAGCCTGTGCTTCTTTATAAATACAATTCCTTGATGGGTGGTCTAAACTTATAAAATCAACATCTTCAATATACTTATTTAAGTCTGTGTTAATTTGTATCTGCCCACCTACTACACAAGCAATATCAAAATCTATTATTCTATGTAATTGAGTTAATACATACCCACTCTTACGCTTATTAGTTGTGTCTGCTTTAAGTATTTTAGTTTTCCATACTTTAGACTTATGATGTCTGTCTGATATGCAGATATACTTCCAGCCATCACTTATAACAGTAGGCTCTTTTAGAGTGTCATAATCTCCGAATATTGGTACTATACAAACTTTATTCATCTTTATTTTTTTCAATCATTTCTTTTATAATATCGTCAATCATTTCTTCTTGCAATATTTCTTTTTGGGGTGGAATAAGATTAAGCATAGACCAATCATTATTATTTAATTCCTCTATTTCTTTCTTTGTCATCTTAACATATTTCCAACCTATAAATTCATAACACCCATAATCAACACTAGACATTCCAACTTTTTTACACCCACTCTTTTTTATATATCTTAGGTATTTAATTAGGTCGTCTATCAAAACACCATCATAATCAAATAAGTCCAAACAAGGTATATCTAAATATTCTCTTTTTACATCCATCATAACTCAACTATTTTAAATCTTATTACTTTTTGCAATTTACTAATTTCTTCTACTAATCTCTTATTATAATCTGTCTTTAATACTACTGTTAAATCTTGCTCTTCGTTTTCTCTTACGTCTAATGCTATTAATCTAACTTGTAAATCATCTAACAAATGCTCAAACTTTCTATTTGAGTTTATATAATAGTGTCCTCTTAACCTTGTTTTAGCTACTATCAACTTATTTCCTTTTATATTTTTAATTTCTTCTTTTAGATGCACGTCTTTGTCTTCTAGTGGTCTTGCTTTGTATGTCTAAAACTCTTTTATATTTTACTGTTTCATCGTGTAGATTAGCGTGGAATGCTAGATAATCAGTATCTAATACACTATAAAAGTTGTTACTCTTTACGTCTTCGTGAAACATTGAATCTGGAAAAGGTTGTTTACCATCTGGAGTTATAACAGCTTGAAATTCTATTTTTTCTAATACCTTACGACTTATCAAAGTACAACCATAACCACAATGCGAAATAGTCCTGCCATTTATAGTATCTACATTTAAAACTTTTAAACCACTTTCTACTAAGTCTTTACTATCTTGTGGGCTTAACATTATAGAAGCGTTGTCAGTACCTCTACTTTGAACGCATAAGCTAATTAAACCGTTATTTCTTGATAATCTCATCGGATATGTATAGTTAGCTACATCTGCTTTCATATCAACTAACTTTTGTAGTCTTTCTATTTCTATGAATACATCGCTTTCTAATACAAATAAATGAGTATAATCGCCTTTTAAGAACTCATCACGTAGTATATTCATACAATCTCTAGTGATAACCGTTAAAGGATTTCTACCAGTACCAGCTAACTTACTGTATATTGGTTTAGGATTATAATGTATAGTTTTAAATGGTGGTCTATTTATTATCTTATGAGTGTTGTCAACTATTAAAACATCGTGTCCTAGCTTCTTAAACTCTAATAACTGCTTTTTAAATGCAGCCCAACAATAATCCTTTACTTGATTTGTTACAGTTCCTATTAAGATACGAGGTTTATCTCCCATTGCATTTTTAATTTTAATAATGTTAAATATTTTATGTAGTGTAATCTAATTTCTTCTATTTCTTGTGGTAGCTCTCTATTTAACTCTCTGCTCTTTTCTACTACATAACTAAGCATTGGTAAGACTACATCTAAATCTTTATGTCTTATAATATTAATCTTTTTCATCTTTAGTTATTTTTTCTTTTTAGCTTCTTTGTTTCTTTCGTCAGCTTGTATTGCTCTTACATCTGCGTATCTTAATACATTGTGAATATTCTCATATCCTACTGCATCAAATGGGGTCATATCTGATTTATTAAACACTCCACTCTCTGCTATATCATACCTCATTATAAACCAATTTAAACCTTTAAGTCTTGCTGTGCCTTTGCCATTTCCTCTTGAAAATACGCCTCTATATTTTTTAGAGAGTTTGTTTTCGACTGCATAAAAAAAAACAATGTGTTCCATATAATATCCATATTAACATTGTCAAACCATTCAGCACGTCTTTTTACTTTCTCACTATCATACTCTTCAATTACTTCTTTCTTCCACCATAGCTTACCTTTTGTTTCTTTTGGTCTATACATAACAGCTAACAATAAATTAAGGTATTCATAACGCCCTTCTTTTAGTTCGTTAAATGCTTTTATAACACCGTTGGCTTCTACGTATTCTCTAAATGTTAAGTCCTTTAATATAGCTTGGTTTAAATCAATCTTATCTATAAAATATAAGTTGTCTATCCTTTCAACTGGTTTTGGGTTTTCTATCTGTGGTACACATAATAAAAATGATAGTGTTTCAAATACCCATTGAATAGATAGCTCATCTATCTTGTCATCTCCATACGGTTTAACTTGCATTAGATATTTCTTGGGTATCTTAGTTACATAGTTGATAAAGTCTAAATAGAAATTTAAAGCCTCTTCTTCATCATCTACTTCGCTTTTAATTATCTTATCTACTATCGGTTGATTATGTTCTAACTCTAACCAAGTTTGAATTTGCTTAAATCTACCTAATGTAATATCGCTGTAATTATTAGGGCATTGATATTTTTTGTTTTCAATTTCTAATGTTATCATTGTTTCAACATCTTTTTTATCATTTCTTCTTTTGTTTCCATAAACTTAAATGATATGTTTGATAGGTCTATATTAAAAACATCTTTAAATAAGTCAACGTGATTTTTCATCATATACCAATTAGCGTTATTCCTTGCTTTTGTGCTTTCAAAATAAACATTACTCATTCTACTTTGTATGTAATCAACAGCAATTTCTAGAGCTACTTTTAAATATTTTTCTTCTTTCATAAAATTAATGTTATCATTTTCTATGTTTAAAACAATCTTGGTTTTCTATCATACAATGTTTAGGAATAAATGTAATATCCTTATTTAGTTTTTTACACTTACCATATAATATATTGTTAACTTTCTTGTTACTCCTTTCTAAAAAGATACAATCATTGCAATTAGTATCTATTAGTTGCATTTCATATATTGATTTATCAACAGCACTTTTACATTCTTGATGATAGTATTGTTCTACTTTAGCCCAATAACCACCCCACTTAAAAGGCTTTTCTGTTATTTCTTCTTTACAATGATTGCAAGTCATAAAGCAATATTACAAAATATAATTTTAAATACAAAACTTTTTTCAATATTTTATATTGCAAATGCTTGAACTGATTTATTTCTTGTTGTGTAATTATCTAAAGCCATAACCAATACATCGACTTGGTCATCGTGATTACCATTTGGAAACGCTGAACATTCATCTAAAAAAGAATCAATATAACGACCATCTAACAAATTGACACGCCTTGCTTCTACTACTGGAGATATAGCATTAACTCTACTAATCTTATCCTGTGTTGGTGGTTTATCTTCTATTACATTTAACCCTGTTTGACGTTTTAACTGTTGTATAATACTTTTACCACTTGCTTTAGGCTCTATGAATATTCTACTTGAATTAGTATAACCGTTAGCATAAACAAACTCTTGTATCTTTTTAACCAACTCTGGGAACTCTAATCTAACCGTTTCAATCTTTCTAATAATAAACTCTTCGTTGTGTTTAGCAAAAGCTAACATAGCAGTAGCGTCATTATAAGTCTTATCTGTGTAAGCTGTATCTAAGAAGAAGTCCCATTTTAACTGTATTTCGTTGTCGCTCTTGTCTTTTGGTAGCTCATCAATGATGTTAAACCAATTTCTTTTTAACATACCACCTTCTGCTGGGGATGGTTTTTGCATATACTGACCTGAATAACCATAACTTCCTAAACCTATTTTAAAGCTATCTAAGACACTTTTAGATAGTCTTTGAGGGAATAGTAGCGAATCAGTATAAAAGTTTGTTAAATCGCTTGGAAATACGTTAGGTGATAATTCAGCAGGTAAACAAATATGTTCAAAGTTATCAGCGTCTTCACTTAACAACATTCCAGTCAAGTCGTTTTCGTGTAGTCGTTGCATTATAATTATGAATACTCCGAACTCTGGATTGTTTAATCTACTCCTTAGTGTTTCATTAAAAAATGTGTTTGCTCTTTCTCTTTCTTTTTCGCTTCTTGCTTCTTGTGGGTTTTGTGGGTCGTCTATTACTATTACATCTCCACCCATACCAGTTACAGTACCACCAGTTGAGGTTGAATATCTTAATCCGTTGTTAGGTGTTGTGTATTTAGTCTTAGTGTTTTCATCTCTACTGATTTGAATGTTAGGAAAATGCTTAATAAACCAATCAGATTCTATTAAACGTCTTGCCTGTACGCTTAATGATGTAGATAATGAAGCAGAATAAGAGCTACTAATGAACTGAATACTATCATCTAATATCCATAGGTAAACTGAAAAGTAAACATTTACTATTTCAGACTTTAAAGTTCTTGGTGGTACGTTAATTATTAAGTGCTTATCTCTTGGTTCTTTGTTTACTACTCTAATTGCTTCTTTTTGTAGTCTATCACAAATATACTTAATGTGCCAATTCTCAACCATTGGCTGACCGTTGTGTAATACTTTAAACGCTTCTAAACAAAACTTATAAAATGAACGTCTATAAGATTCTGCTCTAAGTTTGGTTAGCGTTGTCTTCATTCAACAATTTATCTATTACGTCTTGTGGTAGCTTACTTAAATCAACTTCATCTTCAATCTTTACTTCTGCTTTTACTTCTGTTCTGCTTAGTTTTGGTAGTATGTATTCAGATAAGTTACTCATTAGCTCTATTGCTTTAGCTGGGTTCTTTTCTGCTACTCTTTCTAACCAATCTTGTAGTTTATCTGTGTTGTCTTCTACAAAGCATTGAAAAGCATCTCTAATCTCTTGAGTTGTTTTATTTGGAGAACCTTTTGGTCTTCCGTTTTTATTTATATCATCTGGTCTATCTTCAAAACCCATTGTTGTATTTTGTTGTATTTTACTACAAATTTAACAATTATTTTTTAATTACTCTTTTATTGTTAGTTCTTCTCCTGTTAATGCAAAGTAAATGTTTTGTAGTTTGTGTACGTAATCTATTGTTTTTTCCTTTTGATAGTTTACGTATTTTTCATCATTCCATTTAAATTTATATCCTTTTGCGTAACTTCCCATTGCAATATATTCCCAATATATTATATCTAATTCTTTCCAATTTCTTTCGTCTTTATAACCAAGTTTTTCATCTTTTGACTTATCAATTATCCTAAACGTCCTTTCGTTTATTTTTTCAAACCCAAAATTTATCAACCACTCTTCTGTTAGTGGTATTCCCTTGATGTCTTTAGGATGATAAGACACCCCTTTGTTAGTCCATATTATATCACAATCTATCGATGTAGCCTGTGTTATTCCATCTTCAGTATCAATCCAATTACCTATTCTTAAATCACTTGCTTTTAATTCCATAGTTTTAATGCTTTATCTGTAAATGTTAAATTGTATTTAATTAAGTCTTCTATTGTTTCATTATCTAAATCAATTACGATTCCACTCCCATCTTCTAATTCAAGCGTGTATTCAATATCTCCTTTATTAAAAGAATGTATTTTAATACCCTTAAATAAAACATTGTCTTTTGCTTTTCTATACGAAACAGCTTCTTTTGTGTCGTCTAAATATTTCTTTTCAACATCTGACCAAATCATATATGTTGGTCTTTTTTCAATAGGCTCTCCATCTACACAAGGAATAAACATTCCTAATTCTAAAGGACGTTTTAAAAAGTTGGCGTACTTGGTAATTCTATCTAAATTTTCTTTTGAATATGGCTCACTTGATGCCTTATCCCATTTACCACTTAATACGAAGTCTGTCATTGAAATTAATTTATCCATAATTCATAAGTATTAACAAGGCTAAAGTATAGCCTATAATTGTTCCTTTTAGTATTGCTAATAGTATTGTTATTTTAGTTGGTGATTTCATTTATTTGTTTTGTATTATCTTTTTAACTTCTTGACTACACACCCCACATTAAAACGTGGGATAACAGCCGATAATTTGCATTAAAACGCAAACTATCTTGGTGTTGTGCTTCATTAAAACGCCACTTCGTTAAGCACAACACGCAATATAAATAATGCTTAGTGTAGTGCTTCGATTTAACTTTTCTGCGTTCATTCTTTTTCTTTTTTTGCCCACGCTCTTTTGCTTTTTCAAAGCAATTAGGTAAACAAATTATTCATTAATGGCTCTAATCTCTTTTCAATTATATCACAGTATTCTTTTGATATTTCGCTACCTATCCATTTTCTATTGGCACATATCGCAGTTTTTGCAACTGTACCACTCCCCATAAATGGGTCATAAATTAAATCGTTTTCATTGCTCCAACTTAAAATATGGTAGTAAGCTAAATATTCAGGAAATGTTGCAGGATGCTCAAACGTAATTTTGTCTTTACTTCCTACCATAAACCCAGCAGGAATATACCAAATGTTTTCAGCAAGGCAATACATATCATCCTGTGCGTTTTGTAATCTTAAAACAGCTTTTTCATTTGGGTTTAATGTTTCACCATTTTTATTTCTGTATGTTTTCGATGCAACATTATCTGAAAATGATTTTTCGCTTTTCAATTGTTTTAGTACCGGGTTAAATGTATTTGCTTTTCCTTTACTAAAAACAAACATATATTCAAATGCCTGTTGGTATCTTACATTTGACGGGAAAGGGGAAACTCTTTTGTAAATCATAGTATCGTGTAAATTAAAACCACATTCCATAAAATACAAAGCCTGTTTAAAACTTGTACCTGATTCACTACCATCTTTTGTAGCATCACCAACAACCCAAACAACATATCCGCCATTTTTTGTTACCCGGTATAATTCTTTCGCTACATTTTCAAAGTCAAAAGAATAACCGTTATAGTTTCTTAAATCATCATATGGCGGTGATGTTACAGTCAAATCAATAAAACAATCAGGCATCTTTGCCATTGTTTCCAAGTTACTCTCATTATAATTTACATTCGTTTCCATATTAAACTTTTTTAAAAACCCTCCCTAAAAAAAAAGAAAAAGGGTTCGTGCTTCGTATCTAATTTTCTGCGTAATTTTCGCACTATTCATATTGCCACCGTTGTGTGTAATACTATTTAGCGAAGTTATCCAATAAGCAAAAGTTTACATTAGGTTTTCTTGCTTCCCTATCCTTTTCGTCTATTGGTCTGCCATTAGCGTGTTCCTTTTTCTTAATTATTTCAACGTTTTTAAGGTTATGCTTTTCAATTAGGTTATCATGCTTGCCACCTCTACTTGCTGTTAGTGTTAAGTTTGTAGGTATTTCACCCAATCTATTCACCCAATAGTTAACGCTTTTTGTATAAGCCCAAAACTCAACATCTTTATGCTCCGAACAAAGTTTTATCCACATATCAAAATACTCTTGTGAGTAAAAATCCCCACTCATGTGTATTCTAATATGCTTTGCCTTTGCTGGTATTTCTGGTATGCCTCCACCACGTAGAAAATCAAAGTTTTTCCACCTATGCTCACGTACTGCGGGGAATCTTTCCTGCATAGCTGAATAGCATCTGTATGCACTACTTTTATTATCAAACTTTCCAGAATCTCTATCTACTTTCACTAAACATTCAAGGGCAAAAGGGCAACTAAATCCACTCGGTAAATTCCATTCATATACTATGCCGTCATAGTATTTTGTTTTCCTTAAAAACTTCATTCTATTTAATTTTATCTGTTAATAATCCGTACTATGCACAACAACGTATAAAGCGCATTAAAACGCACCTTATACAATGCGTTATCTTCTTCTTTCATAATTCACACTTCTAATATTTTTAATCCATTTTCACTAAAATTTCTTGTTTCATACATTCCTGTTACTTCATTATAATATTCACCATATACATCAGTCCATTCAATTTTTTCCCCAAATATAATATTTTCTTTTTCAATAACGCTTAGTACTAATACACGCCTATCTGTTAGTACACACATATAAACTTCATTTTCTTTAATTTCCATAATTCCTAATTTAATTATTGTTTAATCTGTTTGGCTTTTAAATTTTCATATAACTTAAAATGAGCCTCACTTCTTTCTTGGCTTTCTTTTAGTTTATCCTTTAATTCTTTGTTTTCTTCAATTATTGGCTCGATTACCTTTTCTTTAATTACTTCCTTTTCTCTTTCTGACTGCTTAACCATTTCTTCAAGTTCTTCTATTTGCTTTGCTTGGGATAATATTATTTTTTGATTAAAAGAAAGAATATGACCATCTTTTTTTAATTCTTGTAAAGTTTTTGCAATTTCTTCTATTTCCATAATCTTATTTTTTACTTATGCTAACCAATTATCTTAAATATTTCTTTTTAAGTGTGTTTATTATCTCCTTGTTTACACTCCTATCATTCTTTTTAGCTTCTTTCTCTATTTTCTTAAATAGTTCTTCTTCTGCTTCTATTAGTTTCTTTTTCATAATTAATCCTCCTTATTTTCATTATACCATTTAATAAATTCTACTACTGCTTCGTAAATAGATAGTATTATTGTTCTATTACCTTTTCTTATCCCAAGTGTAGTTTTATCAGATAATAAAATAGTTGTGTAATACTTGTTATTTTCACTATATTTAGAATCATACTGAATATCAAAATGATAAACACAATTAATGCTTTCAATTTTCTCTATCACAGGCATTAACCAATCCAAAGATGTGTGGTATTTTAATTTTGTAAAGCAATGTGCATCCCCATCTATTGTAAAATACCAATTACCCTTATCAAGTAAATCATTTTCATATATACCCCCAATAAACTCTGCTATTAGCTTATTGTTTTCTGTTGTGTTCATTTTATTATGTTTTTAGTTATTACTACACTTAAACCTTTATCTTCAAAGGCTTTTTTTATTTGTGGTATTTTACTTTCAAAGCTACCATGCACAACCTTTGATTGTGTTGA